>Ga0247608_10000965_pt1 | contig 42615 bp, 59 predicted proteins | sample 176DNAGHGlowgp2_FD_193490 | JGI IMG/M metagenome (GOLD analysis project Ga0247608, IMG submission 193490) | Sheep rumen microbial communities from Palmerston North, Manawatu-Wanganui, New Zealand - 1766 DNA GHGlow gp2 | ecosystem: Host-associated > Mammals > Digestive system > Stomach > Rumen ...
TAAATGGAAGAAGAAGAATTCCTTGTTCTTTAAGTTATCAAATTCTTATTAGACCAAATTGAGAAATTGATGATAACGGAAAACCTATAATGGCAGTTAATATGGTTTATACAATGAGATCGTGTGACTTTTTGACCCACTTTCCTATTGATATTATTCAAGCTGTTAGTCTTTTAAAATATATCACAGAACATCTAAACAACCAAGAAAACTTTAAAGAGTATGATACAACTAAATGGCATGATACTTATGCTCTAGGAAAATTATACTACAATTGTGCTTCACTTCATTTATATAAGAAAGATTTGATCGATGACGTATTCTAATTGAGAATTTACTTCCCGTTATGAACAGTTCTTTTCTAATTGGTTATTTGCTAGTTTACCAAGCTCAGCTGAATGAACTATTATTTCCAATATAGATTATGTGATTTGTGATTATAAGACAAAGAAGTTTTTCTTATTAGAACTTAAAACAAGATGAAATCAAATGCAAGCACGACAAAAGAATCTCTATAATATGATTCATAAGAGATTATGGAGAACTAATGAATGAGTAGATGATCGGAAATTTGTAGGAACTTTTTGTGTTCAATTTGCATGAACTAATTTCTACGATTGACCTGTCACTATTCATTGAACTAATATTAGAAAAAAACAGGTGGATGAGGAAACGTTAAAATGTTTACTTTATCAACTACTTAATTAAAATGAAACTCAAAAAATGATTATCTTATATTAATGGAAATAGACGTAGAGAATATATGCAAGATTATTATAGGAAAAACAGAGAACGTATCAATGCTAGAGTTAGTGCATATTGTAAAGATCACGACGAGGAAAGAAGAATCAGAAGAAAAGAACGATATGAATCCCATCGTGAACTTCAGATCAGAAGGGTAAGAGCTACACAGAAGATTCGTAAACTAAAATTGTGACATGTTAATTGGATCGATAAAAGAATCGAAGCATGTCCAACAGAACGATCTAAACAAAAGCTTCTAAGAAAAAGAGCAAGAATCATGGAACTTAGAAGGATGTGTTCACAAAGACGTAACGATAGAAAAATCCAAAAAAGAAAAGAGGAAAGAGAAGCAAAAGTTCAAGCAGCTATCGATGCATGGAAAAATGAACTCACCTGAGCAAGTGATAAAACTACTTCGGAAAACTAACTATTTTCCGTTGTTTTCTCGTTTCCTGTCATAAAAAAGAGAGTATCAATTTCAAAGATTACTCTCTTTTTAAGTGAAACACTAATTCTCTTTTAGAAGGAAATCGTTTTAAGCAACGCAGAAGATCATGACCTTAATATACTTAAGCATGAATCATAAAACGTGCTTTAAAACTTCAAAAAATCAGTGTTTTTTTACTTACCTCTTCCTCCACCTCTCTTTTTTCAGCAAGCCATGATATTATTTTTAGAAAATAAAACTAAAGGGGAAGATCATTGTTGATCTCAGGATATTTTTTTCTAAGAATTTGACTTAGATTTTCTATCTCTTTCTGAATATCCGATGTTTCTTCGGGATAAGTTTTCTTTAATCATTTAAGAACTTCTACATAGATATTCTTTCTTTTAATATAAGCTGGATCCGTAGGAATCTGTTCCTTTAAAAATAACGGTCGATATCTCCAGTTAAACATTCAAGCAGCTTTCTTAAGTAAAAGATAAGGAATATGGAATCTACTCTTATGATCGATCCCATCATTAGTTCTCCAAGAGTTCAATACCCAGAATCAAGATTCATCCCAACCAACTACACAAATAGCATGTCAACCAGTTCTATCTTTTGCGGCTATAATTGTTTTCATTTCTCCTTTGGTTAACTCACTCCATGTAGTTTGATTTCATCTAAGACACCAAGCTATAGGACAACCTTGATATAAATATCTTTTCATTTTTTCTATTCAAGAATCATTTTCTTGCCAGGATTCATAACAATATCCATCAAAATTAACAACTCATCCTTCCTCCGTTTGGATTCCAAATTTCAAAGCAGTATTAATAGCTTTCTCTACATAATCCCCAGAATCATTCTTATTATCTAAATCATGTCACATATTTTTCCAGAGATCTTTCCACATCGGAGTAATAAGATTCGAATCAACTGGTTTAATTCCTTTTTCTTTTACCTTTAGAACTTGTACTCCATGAGCAGTTGCATTAGATGTACAACTTCACCAACCATTTTGATAATTAGTTTTATAAACTCGTTCTCCTAAAGAAAAGGATTTAGGAAGTTCAACAGAATAATCTAATTTAAACACTTCCTCAGCTTTGAAATCCCTTTCATCCATCATATCCTCGGATAGAGTTAGACATCAAGGATCTTGTCTATATTCCATGATTATTATTGGTTAGAAATTAAATGAACTATTCATTCCATATCCAGAATTCTTTCTCATTCATCATCTATCACCTGTGCAGTAGGAATCGATTCAACCTGGAATCAACTATCTGCATATTCCATTTCCTTAAATGTATACTTATGTTCGTTACATCGTTTTTCAACATGTGGTTTCAATGTATGACAACGAGAACAATCTGGTCAATAAATATATACCAATTCTTTCATTTTTATAAATTATTTTTTAAATGTATGTTTAGGAATCCAAATCGCATCTTCCTTATACCATAAACTAGGATCGTGAATATCTCTATACTGTAATATTTCCATCAATTCACTTACGATTTCTGGTTTAAGCGTTTTAGCACTTAAATCAGTAAGTCTTATTATCTGTTCGGGAAATATCATATTAGAGAATAAGGTATGAATTGCTGAATGTGTTGTTTCCTTTATCATTTCACAATTAATATCATTTGTAACACCTCATCTACTTGAAGGACAAATATGATGAAGGTTATAATTAATTTCCCTTTTTTTTCACATAAAGATTCTTCTTTTTATAGAATAAAATCCATTTTTTCATTTCCCTTTTATTCCATCGGTTAAGTATTAACTCAATCATATAATAGGAAAAAATAAAGAAAGAATACCTATTAGAATAATTATTATTTCTATCCGGATTCTTGCATTCATTCTTTATATCTTTGAACAATTAAAACAGAGACTCACTCTTCCTTGTTCAAAAAAGATACTCGATGATCTTTTGTTAAGCTTCGACTTTTACCAGTTCGATAATGAGTATATTTCACATCATCTATAATTTTTTCTCTAAAGAGTCTCCATTCGTTTCAGGGATACTCCTTAAGATAGTAATCTCGTAAAGCCATTCTTTTTTTTATTTACTAAACTCTTTTAAGGCGATTAAGAATTCTTTTTGCTGTTCGTTTATAGTTGTATTGTATTTATCGATTAATCCATCCATACTATTAACATAAAAGATCACTATTCAAACAATACTTGCTAATGCACAAAGCATAATAGCAAGAAAGGTTCAACGTTCACTAGAAGTTAATTTAGTGAGTACGTTTCATGTCTCTTCAATTGCTCATTTTTCTATAGCTGCCATTATTCTTCATCTTTAGATTTAAAACCAATTGCTGATTCCTTTTCTTCTACCTCTTCTATAGCTTTTCTAACTTCATTTAATCTAACCCCTAATCCTTTAATTAACTCCCAAATATCATAAAAGATATTTGATCCAGTTCCTAGAGCTAGTCATACCATAAAGATCAATCATGCATTTAGATCTAGTCCTAGATATGGAGCTAGAGAGAATGCAGATAGGATTCATAGCAAGAATGAAAGCAATGTAGTAATGCTAATAGCATATTTTCCTGCAAATTTTTTGTATGCAGGTTTTGCTACGTTTACGATGCTCGTAATAACAGTAGAGCATACAATTAAAGTTAAGATTAAGTTTGTCATTTATATATAATATTAAGAAATAAATCTGATTTTTTATTCCGTGTATATTTCTACTTTTCTAATGTAGATATTTCCATCAGCCACTCTCCATCTTCATATTGAAAGTCATAGATTTCCATTACTCCAATATGTACGGAATGTGCTTGCATATTGTCATAAGTTATATTCTGCGTCATAAACCTTTAGAACTAGATTACCATCGTCATTAAATATATATTGGAGAGTTATTTCTCAAACTGCTCATCGTGTTGTTGTATAATGTTCTGCTCAATCATACACCATAGCACGACTTCGCGGTGATTCTGTTACAACTTGTTCTCGTCACGCCAACGCAGTAAGGTTAGATGTACCTATACCTGCTCATACTGTTGCGTCTGTATTAGATGCTACACCTTTATATATATACAACACAAACTTTTTTAGAGTACCACCATATACAGAAGATGGAGGCATAATCGCTGATTGAAATGTGTTTCCTCAAGAGCCACCAATAGTCCATCATTCTCAAGTAACTAAGGTTGGTGTTCAATATATTGTCTGTCCTGTCCAATTCAGACTTCAATTATTTTGAAAATCAAAAGTTTGCACTATCGAAGGACTTTCAGGTCGTACTTTAGTAGTCCCTACATATATTCTCTTTAATTTGTATCACATCGGTTAAGGTTAAGAGATAAATCTGATTATAATCCATAGTTTCATTTTGTTTGGTTGTAGTAGTTTATCACCTCCTGCGCTGTTCGTGCTTTGGTTTCAAGAATAAATTCAGACAAATCACACGTAAGATTTCCACTAAAATTATCAGATGAAGAATTTCTTTGGCTTCACATAATTCAAACCGAATTATTAAATGAATATGGAGTGCTATTATATATTAAATATTGTGTCCCATCTAAATAACCGTATAATTCAGGTCAAGTAGTGTCGTACACAAAAACTAAGTTATGCCAAGCTCAAGTTCATATTAATAGATAAACAGTAGCGGCACCAAAAGAACTACTCGTCCAACAAAACAAGCGTTGATCTAATCTGCTTTCTTCGTGTTTATAATAATAACCACAACCAGCATTTCCCATTCATCAAATGCTCATATATGGGCTACTACCACTAACTACATAAAACCACAACGACCACGTTTTAATTGATGAAGAAGTATTAGTGGGGGCTACTCATCAAACAGCTCTATATCCAATTCAGCTTTTTGTTATTGAGGGTGCTTGTAGTGTCCGTCCATTTCAGCTATGGTCTAATATGTCGTCTTTAAATGGAAAATAAGCGATAGTATTAGCTCAAGGTTGCCGTCATTCTACATACTCTCCTATATAAGCATTCTTTAGTTCGTTTTGTCTTATATAAACATTCATAATCTGATTAGTAAGTAAGATAAACGGTATTGTTATCATAAGTTCCTAGATTATTATAGTTAGCCTCTGTTCAAGCCCAGATTTTCATTCAGTTTGTTAAAATGTTTCAGCTTTGTGAAGATACTTTTACCTCGGAACTAGGTGCTGATTGCCATCAATATCAATTAGATTGTTTAGTTAATACATATCCTGTGGTTCCTGTTCATGGTACTTCATTAACTGTAACTGCTCATGTATTTCAATTAACTGATGTTACTGGGAATGTTATTCAACTTACTTTATCATCTACATATTTCTTGCTAGCAGGATGTCAATTATTAGTTGGAGTAAAATAACCAGTATAACCAACACCCGGACTAATAAATTGTGTATTTCAGTTAGTATGTGTCGTATCTGTAATTCCTGTTACATTATTTCAAGAAAGTGTTAGCTCTATTACATAATCAACTTGTTGAGTTATTCCAGATGAAGGAATATTAGTATAATTATCATAAGTTGTATGGATTGTAGTGAATATTGCTTTAGTAGAACTAGTAGCACTTGTTGGTTCTAAGTAATAATCAAAATTACCTGTAATTGTAATGGTATTTCATCAAGTGTCTACGTAACTGTGACTAGTATTTAGTCTTAAAATTGGTAGTTTTCAAGCTCTATACCAATCCCATGCTTCCTGTGCCGTAGTTAAATCTGATGTGCTAGAAAGAGTAAATAATTTAACATTCCCACTCTCTGCTGCATTAGCCCAGTCATAACCAGTAGCTGTTTTCTGTAATACTTGCCCTGTCGTTCATCATGATGGTACTGCATTTATTGATACATCTCCTGTTTGGTTGTTTACACTTAGTACTCATGTGTTATCTATTACATTATCAGAATCTATACTGATTCAATCTCATGCATAATAAGTTTCTCATCATCCTCCTCCACCACTTTCATTAGCCCATTGATAACCAGTAGGTGTTTTCTTTATAACTTGTCAGACAACTCAAGTGTTACTAGGTTCAAATGGTAAAGTGTTAGATATAACCTTTGTTGATTGATTCACATTAATTCAATGTCCTGCTACATAACTATTTGCTGATTCGTTTTGCCATTCATATCCATCTTGTGTTTTCTTTAATACTTGTCCTGTAGTTCCAGCATTATCTGGATCAAATTCATCTACTGTAACTACTCAGCTTTGTCCATTTACAGAAGTTACTACATTAGGAAAATTTCTCCATTCATATCAAGCAGATGTTTTTTGGAGAATTTGTCCCATCGTCCCAGAGTTGTCTGGTTCAAATGGTAAGGTGTTTGATACTACATTATTTGTAATATTTATTCCATCTCATGCTGAGATTCTATCTTGTTTATTATTCCAAATATTTTTTTCGTTCTGAGTAACAAACAGATTTGTTAAACCTTGTACAATATCATCAGATGTATCAGTTCTCTTATTGAAAAAATTACTAGTATCTATTCCTGTTCCTCACACATAGTTCCATTGAGTTCAATCCCATGAGTACATTCAGTCTTCTCATTCCACAAAGTATGTATCTCATATAGTTTGTCAGCTACTAGGTAAATCTGATATATCATTCACCGTTCCTTTATAAACTAGAGCTGGGGGAATAGTAGCACTGATAACATTATTCTGATCTATTGTTATATTAGCTCATGCTGTATATGTTGTATTTTCCCATGGGATATTAACTACAGCTTGATTATCTGCATTAAGTTGTACTGGATAGGTTCTACCACTAATAGATGTAGCTGTTACTGGTGCTTGTATCTGTTGAGTATCTGTACCTAGTTTTATTAATCAAAGTGTACTAGCAGTAGCTACATTTATCTGTACTCATCATCCTCATGTTCAGATTTCTATCCATATTCATGTTCATGGATCATAATAAAGTTTCCCATCATTAGCATATATAAATCTGACATAATCTCATGATGTAGTCTTCCAATTAAGTATAATTCAGTTTTGCTGCCATCAGTCCTCTGCTAAAATCTTTCATGTAGTTACTCATACTGGAAAATCATCATCTGGTTCAATTCAGTCTGGTAACTGTAAATCAACATACAACTCATTATCTTCATTTACTTGGATTAGATTGTTTAATTCTCTGAGTAATACATTTATAACGTGATTGTTAGTAATTTCTATTCATACTCATCACGTATATGGTATCATTCAGTCCTTGATTCTTACTGCCATTGCCTTATTCCTTTATTAGATAAATTAAATAGTTTGCCATGTAGTACCATCATAAATTTTAAGAACTAGATTTGTAGTATCATACCATAATTGTCATTCCATAGGTGTATTTGGTTCTTCTAATACTGCTATTGCTACACTAGAAATCTCGTTATTATCATCTATACTTATTCCATCTCATGCTATTAAGGTATTTTGTTTCAGAGCTAATTGTTCATTTACATATTGTTTTAAGGATTCTAGCAAAGCATCTACTTCTCATTTAAGGTAGATTTGTTTAAAAGTTCATGTTCCATTATCTATATAGAGTTTTCAATTATCTCCATATAATAATTTTATATTATCTCAACTAGTAGTCTTTGCACAGATAATAGTACCAGTCATATCCCATCAATTATCTATAATTACTCTACCTGTAGTAACTCATACAGGGAAAGCATACGTTGGTCTGATTTCATTTGGTAATTGCAAATCTACATAGATTTCATCATCTCAACTATCATAGATAATCAAATTATTTTCATCCCTTAAATTCAAACTAATAACTTTATTTTCATCAATGGTTATAGCTTTTCATCAAGTATACGGTTTTTTTCATTCTACGATTCTTGTTGCCATCGTATTTTAATTTAGATATAAATTAACTTATTGGTTCATCAGGTGTTTCAGCTTCAAAAGTTCCAAACTCAGTTGGTTGTAATCCATCGTAATACATTAACTCATCGGAAGAACTAACATTCTCTCGATCTTTCTCTGGATAAACTTCTCAACTATTTACTTCTGTAAAATTAGGATCGTATACTCATACTTTATCACCTAATTTTCGAACTGGTTTTTTATCATTAAAAACCATTCATTTCTTAGTCCATACTCTTTTTGGAAATACTGTCATTTTTTTAAATCTTAATAATAAAACTACCTAGCAACTACTTTAATTACATCTCATGCTTGACCACATACAAATGGTCTATTAAGAGCTCATACTTCTCTATTCCATGGTAGATGTATTTCAGCACTAGGATTTAATTCTATGAAATCTGATCTAGTTCCATCATTAACTTGTTTTTCTTCAGGATAATCACTAACTAATACAGATGCACCATTATCTTCATCCGCTGTTATACATAACGAATCATACATTCAACCAAATCCGTCATTAATTCGATTATCTTTTTCCTGGATTCTTGATTCGATCTTTTCTTTTTCTATACCAATATCGATAGGTAATTCAAACCATTCTCAGGTCATTACGAAGGTTGCGATCATTTCATTTGTCTTAATAAATAAATATCTCTATCATATTTTGTTGGTTCTTTAGTTAATGTTTTCTTTTTAATTTTTTCATTAGCTATCTTTTCAAGTTTGTTATTTTGAAACTCTAATGATTTAATTTGTTTTGATAACTTATACTTATGAATATCTTTTTCAAATTGTTTACTTTTTTCATAGATTCTTACTTGTCCATCTTCAAATATTAAGTTATCACTCATAGAGAATCAACATCATACTTCTGAAGCATCAGGAAATAAATTAGTTCTAGTATTAGATTTAAAGATTATATTTCCATTTTTAACATACACAAACATTATATACTATACTTGGAAAAATAAAATATTAAGTCTAACTTTAGATACAGGTTTATCAATTGCATTTTCACCTTTTAAATGGATACAAGGATAATATTCATTTTCTATATATACTTCTTTAAATTGTATTTCATTTTCATTTCTTACATATTCATTCTGTGGTTCATATTCATATTGCTCTATCACCACATAATATCATCCAGGTAATTTATATGGATAACAAATATATGGATCATCTCAAGCAACGAATTCTTCCCATTGATTAGTATATATTTTCTGTGGTAGAGGTAAACTGATTTTTTCTTCTAATCTATTTACTTTGGAATTTATTTCTTTTATTTTATCATTTTCCTTTAATTCCTTTTCTTTTATTAGATTTTCTTTTTCCTTAATCTGTTCTAATAACAGATCATACTTTTGGGAAACTTCTTCTAACTTCTGATAACTATCAGTTATCAATTTCTCTTTATCTAATAAAGATTCTAATATCGCATTCCATTTTTCTTCTCTTCCCATCATAGCATTATAATAATCTCTACAGGATTCTTCAATTTTTTTCAATTTAGTCTCATCCTCTAAATCAAAACTAAATTCAAATTTTAAGGGTTCTTTAAATGCTTCGGATTCTAACAACCAAACATTTCCATTCTTCTTTGCATACTGTGGTCATTCCCTTAGATCTAAATAGAAATCTTTAATTTGCATCTTTTTTAATTTTACTAACTAAATCTTTAGGTAATTGATTTAATTCATCTTCTGTAAAATAATCTTTAGCAGGAACCTCTTTAACTTCTACATATCCTGGTCTATCAGGTAATTCATATCTCTCTCGTTGTGATTCCATTTTATATTTCACATATAGTTGTCCATCCTTTTCAAAGATTCCTAAAATATCTGGATCTATATTTTGTAAAGATTTAAGATAATTTACTGTTTCAAAAGCATCTAATCCTAAACTTTCTTTAGTTTGTTGGAAACTTTTTAAACTTTCATTCATTAATAAATTAGTTAGATCTTTTTCATTTTGTAAAGTATCATAATCAAATTTTCACTCTCACTTAAATCATTTATCTCTTCCTGTTTGTTCATCAACAAATTCTCTTACTATATCTGTTTCATAAGTATCTATTTCATTTAATTGTTCAGGAGTAAGTGTTTTTCTATATTCTGTCCATCTTTGTGTAGATCCATCTTTAAATCTGATCTGAATAGGTTTATCAAAATACGGATAGATTTCAACTGCCTCTATGTTAGGATCTATAGTACGTAAATATTCATATCTTACGGGGGATGATTCAGGAACCATTTCTTTAATTAATGGTTCAGGTCTTCTAGAAGTTATATCTTTTCACTTGGGAGTATCGTGTTTCACATCGGATAAGATTTGATTAATGTTCTTATCTCATTCATTTAGATCAAATAAATCCCAAATCTCTTCTTTAGTTTTTTCCATAGTAGCATTTATCTTACTAGCTATATCCTCACCTAAATTCTTAATCAAATACTTCTTTCAATCTACATTATTATATTGTAAATAATTCCTAAAATACTCAGCTCGTCTTTCAAATGCTGCATCCTGAGTTATTCAATCTCTTTTTGCAATATGAGTTATTATATCCATTATTTGTGTAGTTCATAATTGAGCTAACACTCTATGACCAAATTCATGATAAACAATTCCCTTATAAGGATTCTTTTCGGATTTCATTAATATTCTATCAAGTTTAGCACTATAAGCAGCTTGAATATTTCAACCTATTTTTTGTAATCATCGTTCATCTGTTAAAGATATTTGAACTCCTTTTTCTTTAAGATATTCTCTAGTTGTTTTATTAGTTCCTGGTCGTTTCGAATCCATTATCTCTTGAATATTTTGATCTGCAGGAATCCAAGTTCATGGAGTATATCATTTATCTAATAGATCTTCAAATTCTGCATCAGACATATAAGGTCTTATTCATCAATTATCAATTTCATTTTCGAGTTGAACTAATTCTTCTTCGGACATCTTATTTAGAATATTTTCTATTTCATACATATTACGTTTAACTCCTGCTTTCTTGTAAGCTTCATTTATCTTTTTCCATAAATATCTTCTAATAAAATTCTTTCTTCTGGTTCACCGTGTCGATTTATATTGTAAAAATTTTCCAAGGAGATCGTTAGATGTAATAGCTTTAGTAAGTGTCAAAGTATCTTTTATTAATTCAAGATTCTTACTGAAATTAGGAATAAACTTATTCAATCATTGAACTTTTTCTTCTGGAAGATTTAATAAATAATTAAGGAATTTTTCTGGATCTATTGATTGTTTGGAAAGAGTTCTTATTAAGTTTTTAATTTCCTTATCCTCTTGTTCCCATTTAACTTTATCAGATTCAGGTATCTGAACCTTATATTTCATTTGTCCTTTTCTAAAATCTATATTATTATTTCTTCTATCTTGTAACTGTTCTTTAGCTGTTTCAATAAAATCATTTAATTGATTTTCTATTACTCAAGCAGGATTTTCTCAACCATTTTCTCTAATATAGGGATCTATAGTATTAATATATTCATTTTGAAGATCGGGAGATGATGAAAACTTTTCAAATAAATCTTTATCCATTCCTCCTTTCTTTCCAGTGATTTCATTACTAATTTTCTTAATATATTCTCAAATTGTTTGATTTTCAGTTGATTCTACCTTTTTTGCTACTGGTTTTGGTGTAGTTTTCACTCAAGTTTCAGGAGTTTTTACTTCCTCTTTAGGTACTTCTTCTTTTATCTCTTCTGTAGGTTTTATTTCTTCAGTAGGTGTTTCAACTCAATTTTCTGTTTTAACTTCAGGAGTTTTAACAACGGGTAATTCTCAAATAGGTGCATTAAGATCCCTAGTAACTAACTTGTTTTTATTCTTATAGAACCATTCAAATCATTTTATCCATCCATTTATTTGTCTTCAACCTAATTTTTGTAATATATGTAATGCTCAATAAGGTGTAGTTTTTATTCAATTAGGAGTAACTTCAGCAATTTTAATTCCTCCTTCTGTTCTAAATTCCGTTCATTCTGGTTGTTGTTCCATCATCTGTTTAGTCTCTTGGACTTCTTTAACTCCTTCTCTTAATCCTATTTTAGAGGTTTTCTTTGCATAATCCATAGCTTGTTGAAGTCTTTGATATGCTTCAGTTTTGGATAACTTATTTAATCATTTCCCTGTAGCTTCTGCAAAAAGGATCCAAGTAGCTATTGCTTGGTTATTATAGAATTCTTCCTGTTCCTCTGGAGTAAGATATTTTAAATTAAATTTATCAATTCATGTTATTTTATCCACTCGTTTCCAAACTCCTTTAATTCCGTTATTAGCAGCTTCCATTAATCATCATATTGCATCTGATTCGCTTCAAATTGTTGTTAAGATCCAAGTAGCAATAGGAAATTTACTTGTAAATGTTATTCACATAGTATCAGCTACTCATTCAACATAACTTCACCAAATTGTTGGTTCTTTTTCTGGTTCATTAATAACTAAATTATATCATTTCCTTTTATCAGCTATACTATTTAATGACCATGCTCCTAGTTGAGTAGAAATATTTCCTAAATTATCAAGAAGATTTACTCATTTACTTGCCATATCAAATAAGATTCATCAAGCAATAGCAGCTCATCTTTTTACTGAAGCTAAGGGTTTAACAGCTTGCTTTCTCATCCATTTAACTAAATTATTATCATTAGGTTTTGCTGCATTATTATACATCTCTTGTTTAATCTCGTCATAAGAATAATCCATAAGATCAGCTGATTGAACATCTAACCAATCTTCAATTCTTTGACTCCAAGGATGAATTACATCTTCTTGAAAATCCATAGTCTCTTGTTGTTGATCTAACAGATATTGCATGAATGAATTTTTATTTCATGACCAGAATTTCTTATTTCATGGTTCAGTTATATCATATAGATCTTCTCTATTATCAAACATTGCTTTCCTAGCTTCAAAGGAGAATCACTCATCCTTTAGATTTTGCCATGTTTTCCAATCATCATCAGATAAAGCATCTACATAAGCTTGTTTCTCTTCTTGTTGCATAGGTTCTGGTATAACTATTCCTAACTCTTGAGCTACCTGTAGATCCTTAGGATTATTCATATTGGTTAAGGATTGACTGAAATCTGGTTGATATTCAGGTTCTGTATTAAGATCTACATTAATATTTTTATTCATATCAAACGGATTATATTTACTTTTATAATTCCTATCCCTTCGTGTTTCCTGAAGTCAATCATTATCAAATGTTATTCCTAACTCATCAAATGGATTAAATTCATTCATTAGTTCTTTATTTAAGAATTAAATTAATCTGTAGTTCTTGGTTGAGCTTTACCTAAATTCAATGGAATATAAGAAGAGGAATCAATTCATGCATCTGTTCATAATCTTCTAATATATTCTTCCAATCTTGCCAATTTTCTTTCCTTTGTATATTGTGTATCTGTAGCTTTTGGTAAGTACAATAAGAAGTTCGTTGCCCACTCAGATCTATTAATAGCTGCTCAAGATTCATCACGTAGTTTGATTTCAACTGCTCTCATCATTTCTTGGAATCAAGCAAATGCTTTTTCATCACCTGTGTGTTGTGCATAATAGTTATCAGCTTCTGCTAAAACTTGTTCAACGTTTAAAGATAAGAATCTCTCAAGAGCTGATCTATCATCAATATTTCAATCTCATCATTGTGATTGTGCCCAACTTAATGCCATATTCTGTAAGAATGTTCAAACTAATCATTGATCTAATAATGAAGATAATTCTCCATTCTTATCTGCATTATACAAATTTGTATATATTTCTTGGAATTTTCATAATTCACTAAACATATTAGTCTTTCATGAATCTCTGTATTCTTGCATTAATTTATCAATAGTTGGTTGCATTGGAGAATATCAAGTGTTGTTACCTCCAGATATTTGCATACTTTGCCATTGAGCATATTTATATGGATTCCAGAATCAAACTCCATAATTCTTATAAAAATTTTCAACTGAAATATCTTTAGAATATACTTTATTTTCTAATCCTTCTCATCCATTAGATCCAATTAAATGAATCATTCAAGTAGCTTCATCATATCAAGCTACATACATTGTGTGTCCCCATTTTCTAGATGCATCACTTACATTCTTTGCATTTCTATAATCAAATACAGCTACATCTCATACTTCTGGAATATAATCAGAAAATAAACCAAATTGAGTAGCATACCAATTTTTTTCATCAGATGTTGTTGCAGTTCTTCAATCAGCTCATTCCATTCTTACTCAAGCTGTAGCTTCTGCTGCATCATCCGTAAATTGTTCACATTGTCAATACATTGCATTATCCCTAGCCATTTGCTCCATTGAACTCAATCAAGCATTTACCTTATCTTGGTATCATGCATAAGCTGTTCCATCATCTAATTGAATAACTTTTCCATTAACAATTTTATAAGCTTTTCCATCATTCCATTTAATAGAATCTTGTTCTAATTGAGCTTGTTTATATGCCATATCAAAATTCATTTTAGTTCTATCCATTTCCATCTGATCTTTTTTTAATTCATATTCCATTTCTCGTTGTGTTTGAGATACCTCTGTCTTATATATATCAGCTAATGAAGCATATCTATTTTCAAGATTCTGTATTTTTTTCTGCAATTCTTGTCTGTTATTTGAAATATATGCTTGATAGATATAATCTGGAACATCACCTTTAAAAGCTCTCTTTGCTTTATTTGGTAAATCATCAAGTTCTGAATTAAGATCAGCTATATCTTTTTTGATATTTATCATTTCCTGTTTTGCAGAACTAGCTGTTTGATTACTTTGTAATTTTTTTTCTAATTCTCATGCAATTTGATCGTACGTTCTTTCATTACTATTTTTATCGGTCCAATTTTTAGAATCATTTACAATCGTCTCCTCTATAGAATCAACCATAGTTGGTCATTTTTCATCTGCAGATCAATGAGAAATAGTATCAGCTTTATCCTGAGTATATAACTTTTTTAATTCTTGTTGATATTGAGCATACCATTCTGGATCCAGATTTTGTACATCTCTTAATGCTTGGTCTCAATAAGGAGTTGTTCAATAATAAGTAGAAGTAGCTGCATTAACAGGTTGCATGGATCTTAAAGCATTTACATTAGCTACTCTTGCTTGATTCATTTGTGTGTAAATACTATTTGCATCAGCTATAAGATCAATTCCTTGTTGAGGGTTTCATCACTCAGCTGTAGTTTTTCAATATAATTTTCAAACTGTATCTTCCATTAAAGCATTTTGATCTATAGGTTCCTTTGGTTCTTCTGGTTGTTCTTGCATAGCTTGGATTGCTCATAACCTTTTCCGTATAGATTCAACAGTATTAGCTCTATCAGCTTCAGATGAATCTAAAAATCCTTTTTGTTGATTAAGGAAATTAGATATATCTTCTCTGGTTGTTAATCCTTCATTATACAATGCACTTGCTATATCATCATTTCTAGTTGCTATATATCAAGGATGATCCGTTCCGTAAACTTTAGAGGTTTGTCAATATACAAAATTAGGATTTAATCATGAAAGTAACAGATCCGGATTATAATTTACTTCAGAATTTTTAACTCCTTCTCCTGTATACTTCTCGTTTAATCATCATTTAGATTTTTGTTGATATTCTTGACTAGAATCATCCCCATATTGATTAAAACTTTGATTAGCATTTGCAATAGGTTTATTCATATCCATATTTGCTAAATATTCAGGAGTTAGATCTGCCATAGGATCATATCATATAACATTAGATTTATCATAATTTTCTCTATATGCAATAGGATCCAGCATAGGTGTTTGTCCATTGTTATTTGGCTGTCAATTGGTTTGTGCCATTTCTTTATATATTATAAGCTAAATCTATATATTCTACTAATCGCCAGTTAGAATCAACAGCTGTTTCAGATGTAATATCATTTCAGTTTTGATCTTCTAACCTTAACTCTAATCGATCTCATTTCTGAAGATCACATTCAACATATCCAAAGGATGTAAGTCTTCTTATTTCTCATGGGGTATTTCGTTCCCAATCAAATACTGCTCTAGGAGTATTTGGTAAAGAAGTATCTGCATGATGTTGAATTACATAAGTATGAATTCTAGTAATACTAGAATCTATATTATCAAATTGCTCTTTATGATTAATCTTATATCTTCCATCTTTTTTTATCATACATGTTATTCAACTTTGTCAACCAACTTCAATATATTTTCAATTAATTGTCGGAACCACTACTCAACCCGGTTGGAAATCTAATCTTACACTATTAGGTTCCCATATTTCTATAGTATCGGTTGGAGTTCCATCCAATTTCGTTCAAATTATAAGACTTCTTCAAGCTTTATCTGCATAGTATTTATTTGAAAAGATTAATGTATCCCTTAGAGTTATGAACTGATCATAAGTTGCAGGTCTATTATTATCAGAAATAGGATATTCTCATGGAATAGCCCTATAATCATGTTGTCAATCTTCTAATAATCGTTCCATTAATCATTCTTATAGTTATAAACATTATTGATTTTATCTTTTGTATGATATTTAAGATCTATTTCTCTAACAATAGGTGTTGCATGTGTTTCCGTTCCCCTAGTGATTTTTACTGCATAAGTTATAGTTTGTCGATCAAATATGAATGATGAGGTTCAATTATCCCCTAAATTGTTTACTTGATTTGATTTTTCCGCCCTAGTTTTACTATTCATTTGACTTAATTCCATTGCCTTATACCAATAATCATTATTTCAACTAGGATCTGAATCTTTCCATAAATTATTAGGACTTACATAAATATCTATATCACCATTATGATCAGTTAACGGATTCATTTCATAATTAACTCTTACTTCATCTAACATCTTAGTAACTGTTCATCATTCTTTTCACTCAAATTCCCTAGATATTAGAACTCATTCTTCTTGATATCATCAATCTAATCTTCGTTTAGTTTGGGATTCAGTTAAATTATCATTCTCTTTGATTTCAGCTCTTTTTGCTGAAGAAATCTCAATAGGTGGTTTCCCCGTATCAATAGCTCGCATAACATAACATCACTCTTCTGTTGATACGTATAATCTTCATTTATTTTCACATACTCCATATACTTGTTTTCAAGTAGTATCCCCTCTTTCTTTTTTCAATCTCCATTTCATATATCATTTATCAAATCACTCTGGATTATATGTAAATTGGAATAATCAATAAAAATCAGCAATAAAGAATCTTCAACTATGATATGCTGCATTTAATCAACAAGGTCATACAAAGTATGGTGCTTTAGTATTTACATCTAATGGATCTAATCATCATCTTTTTTGAAATAACTTAACTGGAGTATTTCAAACTAATTTATATAGATCTACATATCAATCTGTTCAATCAATACTAGAGATATAGTAATCTATACCATTAACATTATATACTCTAGTAACTCTTACTCAAGTGAGATCTACTAAGTTATATACGAATGTATTTCTAAGGTTGTTATTACCTTGATAGTAGTAAACTTTAGTATTCCATCCTTCATCAACTGCTCGTACCTTTAGATATTCAAAGGAACAAGTAAGTCCTACGATAGTAATTCAATCTTCATAAGTTAATACTTTTTTCCATCCAGTCTTTCAATGATCTTCTGTTGTTCCTGGAGTTCAAGGATGTGTAACTGGACTATTCTGATCTAATTCTGGATAATATACCCAAATATCTTGTCATGCTGCTACAACCAATCTTGTGTTATTATAATTAAGAATTGCAGTTACAGCTCCTTTCATAGGTAATAATAAATCAGTAGGATCTTCAATAGATTCATCTGTAGATTCTGTATGATCGCGTGGAGCACAAATGTAAACATTACTATGAACCGCTACATTAACAGCTGCCATTGCCGTTTTATTTTCGGTTCATCAACTAACAGAATACCAAAAATAATCTTGAAATACTACTCCAGGACATACTTGATAATTTTCATTTACTTTAGGTGGAGTTCATCACGAAGATCAACCATCTAAGAAGTTAGTTTCATCAAAATACACAGGAGAAGAAACTCAATTAACATTTAAAGCAACAATTCAATTATTTCCTAAACTTGTTAATTGACAATTTTTATAATTAGGTGTAAATACAGCTTTAGTTGATAACTTAATTCCATGCATCTCATCATCTGTATTTATATTTTGACTATATTGAAAACTATGATCCATTCAATAATAAACATCCATTGCTGTTCAGTCTACCCAACTAACTTGTGAAATCTGATTCGTTATTCTCTTTTCTCAAGTAGCCATTATCACTTATAGAAATAAGATAAATTAGCAAAATTCTCTTCTGAATATCTTTGGTCACGATTTAATCAATATATATTATCATGAAGAGTAGTTTGGAATGTTTGTAAATATGGTTCAGCTATTTCTGGATTTTCTTTTAAATATAACATATAACTCATATAATCATCTATTACATCAAAGAAATACCAAGGTAGATTTAAAGTATTTTCATCTGTGTTTAATTCAACAGGTTTTTCCATGAAGTTATAAGCTAATGATAGTCACATAGGTACATCTTCGATAGGAGTGGGGAAGATTTTGATCTTATTCTTACTTATAAATACATATCTAGGATTTTCCATTGATATTCTTTTCCAAAGAGCTGGTTCTCAGATCTGTTGTCCCCCTTGTATTTTTACATCTCCAGTGTCTGGTATATTCTTTAATGGTCTAATATTATATTCTCCAAAATCTATAGGACGACAAACTTTATACACAGGTTGTCAATATTTGTCTAACTTATAAGCTACTCTCAATTGAATTATACTGTAAAAATCTTCCACATTATTGATTCATAGTGGAAACTCATATTCATCTTGTCCTTTTATTATATTATTAAATCTAACAGAAGTATTCAATAAACCAGAAGCATATTCTAATAGATATTTTTGAAAAATATGTAATCCCTTGTTATACCACCTTAATATTATATTATAATTAATTTGGGTATCTCACCTTATTTCTAATTCGGCCCATTTATCGATCCTATCTTGTACTGTTGCCATGGTCTAGATTATAAGATTAAAATATTTATTACTATAAGCTGGTTTCCCAGCCTATAGTGTATAAGTATTCTAGTCGATTGCTTTTTGCCATTCGTAATCTGTCTTTGTTCTAGCTTCCATTCTAACGATAAAGAAAGGATTAAGAACAGCACATCCGAAGTAAGCTTTCCATCAAATTGTAGCAATTTGATTTAATGGATCAGCAATACCAGCAGAACCAAATCCTTTATAGTAAGTCTGAAGAGAACTTAAAGATGTGATTCCGTATGCTCCTTTTCTTAAAGCATAACAAGGATACATATTAAATGCAGTACCTCCTCATGCTGGAGTAACTGATACTGGTTTAATATTAGCAGAAAGATAAATATCGAAGTTTTCAATAGATGTTACATATCCATCTTGAATTCCTTTGAAGTTATCATAGATTACTTTATTAACCCAAGTATTAGTAGAAGATGAATCACAGAAATCTCTGAATGAATTTGGATGCATCAATACCTTGAATCTTTCACTTGTAACTCCTTGAGAAGTTAAATAAGTGATAGCATTTAATACTAATCACATATCAACAGTATCATCAGCTGTTAATTGATTTCTAGCTGTAGCAGATCCTGCATAAATTACAGGTACACTTGCATCAGACATAAGAACAGCTTGAATCTGTTCATCTATGATTCTTTTTGCATTATGGGATAATTCAACTCCTTGTCTAGCTATAATATCTAGTAATGTTTCCATATCTAGAACATCAGTGATTTTAGTATAGTCTCAAAGAAGTTTAGGAGTAGCTGTAATTGTAGTTACAACATTGTCATGTCAATCAGGAATTACTCATTCAGTCAATGTAGCTTCTGCAAGAGAAGTTTTCATTGGATTTAATCTAGGCCATGTAACTGATTTATAACCTCTTTGTGAAACTGGTTCTTCTCAAAGCTGCATAAAGACAGTAGATGGTTCTCCATTCTCTAAGAATGATTTTCTCAAAAGAGTTTCAAGGAAATCTGTTTGAGTAAAAGAGTTTGTGTTCCCAGGATTATTAACATTAGATGTTACACCTGAGTTATAGGTAGTTCAGATCATAATAAAATAGGATTAAATAGAAATAAATTATCCTAATCCTAACTGACCCATGTTTTGTTTCAAGTAATTAAGATAAGCTTTTCCGTCCATCTTATCTACTGATTCCTCTTGGGAAATTGCAGTAGGATTAGTTCAGAGAACGCTTTTACTACCTAATTGATTGTTTTCTTCTTTAGGAGCCTCTGCAGGTATTTCTTTTTTAATAACTCAATTCATTCATTTATAAAGTGCAACCATTTCATCTACATCTAAGTCTTGATACTTATTCGCAAAATCTGAAAAGTCACCTTCATAACCTTCTTGTTTTAAGCTTCTTTCAAAGAAATTTCTTTTAGTAGCTACGTGAGAAGATTTTAATTGCTCAATTTGGTTTTGAAGATCATTAATTTGTCCTTCATACTTCTCTTTTAAGCTAGCTCTAAGTTTAGCATATCCGGACTCTTTTTTCTCTTCAACGTCCTCCATGTTCTCAATATCAGTCATCGCTGTATTGGTAATAGAATAAAACCTAGTATTCTACAAACTAGAATTGTGGATTAACGAGTCACAACTGCTCAAAAGGATTTAAGCTACCTCTTCGCTTTTATTTACGTCATCAATAGCTTCTTGAAGTTCATCTTCATGAGCAACATCATGAACGATATTCTCGTAAGTCTTCAATCAACTATTAAATGCTCATAAAATTTCATAAATAGTATAACCATGACTTTTAACTGCTGAGTAATTCTCAGCTTGTGCTACTATCTGCTTCTTGGTCTCATCAAAGATCTCATCAACCATCTTCTGTAGAAGTTGGAATGCTTCATTCTTTTCAAGATCCTTTAGAAGATTTTTTTGATCCGGTGTTAATTCATCCATCGTTATCAATTTCTTTAAATAAAGCACACATGTTATTCTCTTTGATCCATTTCAATGGTTTACCGAAGTTTGTCTCTAGAAAATACATGATTTGTTGAATTAGGATTTCCCTATCCTTTTCATTATACTTTTTTCCGAGATAATTAATATCCTTTTTTGTGATTTCTGCAATAGATATATGTTTTTCCTTTAAATACTTCTCAATTAGTAGATTAAAGTGTTGTTTTGCGGTTCTTATTTTCTGGTATCTTACCACATCTGAATCATCTATAACTTGTCTTTCTTTTAAAGGAGTAAACATTTCATTTATTTCCCTTAACTCCTTCCGCATTATAGATAATGTTCTGATATAAATTTCTTAAGTTTTTCGATCATTTTCATATCAGCTCAGTGTTTAACTAACCATTCTTCACCTTTTTCATAAACATTAGTTCACCATCACATATTAGTCAAATAAGTTCTTATATCTTCTGGTAGTTCATACAAACAAACAGGAGTGTTGTAAGCCTTAGTTTTAATAAATGATGATTTTTGAAAGACTGGTGATTTTACTTTTCCAAGAATCTCCATTTTTTCTTCTACTTTTTCGATTTCTTTATCGATTTGATCTTTATCATCAAGATCCGGAGTTGCTGGATTAATATCAGCCACGTCTTTTTGTTCTGTAACATCTGTTACTTCTTTCTTTTCAGTAACTTCAGCTACTTTCGCTTTTGCTTGACTTTTTGCCATAATAATATATTAGAATTTAAAAACTATATAGATTGCATTCAATTAACTTGTAATAATGATTGTTCTTTTTGTGCTTCGGTTAACGGATTCTCTATTTTTGGTTGTTTAGGAGTTGGTTGATTATTCATTCATGCCATAGCTTCTTGGTCTTGACCAGGAAATCATCATTCAAATTGAGGTTGTTGTGGTTGTCACATAGGCATACTCTGTTGTACTAGATTCTGAGAAGCTATATATTTCAAAGCTTCAATTGCTCTATCCTTTGCTTCGGTGTCTTTTGCTTTGTTATAATACCATAATCTCATTTGAAGATTACAATCAACTGGAATATAGATGTTTTGATTCTCGTTTAACATCAATAGATCTTGTTTACATTGATACTCTTCTATATCTAATTCATTTACTGAATCTATCTGATTTTCATCCATTCAACTGAAGTAATTTATTGATTTTCTGATATTTCTAAGAAGAAAAGCTGGAGTATTTGGATCGTTTACTAACATATTATACTGTTCTGTATAAGCTTTCTTCTGTTCCTCATACTCTATTTGCTTTAAAATAACATCTTCTATAACAATATTGAAATTTCATCTTATTTTTTTAGGTGTTAATCTATCATAAGTTCAACTTAATCAATTTGCTGCATTTCTAAGTACCTTTTCAGAAGATCATCTCCATCGATATAAGATGAATTCCCTATATAATCAAGCAAAATCTCTACTTCAATAAGAAATAATACTATTTTGAAGAGTTGTCATCATATTAGCATTGATTTTTTGTATCTTACTCTGAGTAGCTGTATTAGGATTAGAATTTTCACTAAGTCCTAAACCTTGAGATGAAGCATTAGCAAAGGATTCAGCCATTGCTTTATTCTTAACCATTGTAAGTGAATTGTAAATATCACTTGAGACTTGTGTTTGGGGTAACTCATACACCATTGAGTTAATTGGTTTAGTAATATCTCTCATCTTAACAGGAAACCATCTATTTTTAATAGATTGATTCTTAAGAGCTTGACGATTTTTCAGGAAGATCTCTTCATCAATGAAGATATTTCATCAAGTAGCTTCTCTAGTAACTTTGATTTTATATAGATTAAGCAATAATTGCTCTGTTCTATGTGAATCTTCTATTATATCAACTAGTGATTCTCCCCATCGATCAGCTGAATTATAAGCAAATCCTGTTACTGCAATAGGAATTCTCTTACCTTTAGTCTCAGGAATATCTTTAATATCAATTATCACATCAGCTAGCATAAGAACTAAGTAATAAATTCAATCAATCTTTGTATAATGATAGTGAATTGTTACCATTCATGATTCAGGATTATAGAAATCACCAATATTTCTATAGAAAGCTGATTCGTTCTCTAATCAAGCAATATATTCATCGTAATTATTAATTATTCTTTCGATCCATTCTTTTTTAACTCCTAATTCTTCAACATCTTCTTTTGAAATTATTCTATCAAATCCAAAGAACGGATAATCTTTAACTAATATAGATCAATCATTATATGGATATACAAATCTTGGATCTATTCTTTCAATAATAGGAACTTTTTTATCTTGATCCCATCAACAAAATAATTGAACAAATTTTCAATATTTACATACATCATCTATTCCCATGTATTTATCAAAGTCCCATTGATTATTTATATAATCATATTTATACATTTTACTGAAATTTCTTGCCTCTTGTTGAAAGATATGATCTGTATCTTCCCAAGTTACATCTGGTTCGTTAATAATACATGTAGCTTGTATCGTTCTTTTAATACTTCGGAAAAGATTACTTTTTAATAATTCATCATTCTTTTTAGTAGCAAATAAGTCTTGCTGTGATTCAAATAGTGCATTTTTACTTCTATTACACTCCCATCAATGAGCGTATTCCCCTAAGATCTTTTTCCTGAGCTTATCAGTTAATTGAATCTTTTTCATTTATCTATCTATAGCATATAAATAATCGTTTACCATCTCCATCGATTCTCATCTAAGTTCTGGATACATTCTCATAATCATCGTGTCTAATAGATCTGGACTTCTTCAGATTCTTTCTTTCATTTTATCTTTTGATTCTATTTTTGTTTTTCCATCTAAACTTTTTTCATCAATATATGTGTTAAGTAACTCTTGTTGTAAATCATGCCAGTCCTGATCCTTATTGTTATGATCCCAATCTATCGCAATTTCTCAATTTTCAATTTTTTTCTTCAACTCAAATGCACATTGACTTTTTAAGTTTGCATAATTTTGTTTCGATCCTGTAATAATAGGAGAAGAATTATTAATAAATCATGTACAATAACTGATTCCATCAACAACACCTCAACCAACTCCATCCGAATCAATAATTATATCTCTGTGATCTACATCATACTGACCAGCAATAAACAAAATACTATCTATAGCTTCTGTTACTGTATTCTTCTTATAAGTCCAAACTTTCTTTCGTGTATTTCCTTTCCATAAACTTATTCTTGTAGTATCTTTTCCAAATCTAGCTACATCTGCTACAATATAGTATTTTGATCATTTTTGTTCATTTGTAAATAAATTATCAATATCTTTCTTCTTAAATAGCATCCAAGTATCATCTTCGAAGTCCCATTGTCAATACAACAATCTTTTCTTAATAGATTCATCAGCATTCTCAAGATTCTCTATATATCATTTATCCATAAAGTTATTGGAATAAACCAATGCTTCAATGAATATAGCTTTATCTCAAGCAGGATGTTTCCCTTTATAGTATCTTTCGTAAACGTGTCATGGATTAGGATTGAAGGTCTCTAATACCTTACCTAATATTCCATATTGCTCATTTTTAAATCTTCATACTCTGGTAGTAAGAATTTTAATAGCATCTAATGGTACTTCAGCTGATTCCTCTATAAATACTCATGTAAGTTCCAAAGATCAAAATCTGTTATATAATGGATCTGATGGATAATAACATCATTCTAATAATAAGATACTACTTCAATTTTTAAATGTAATCAAAGATTTCTGTTCTGAAAGCTTTCATCTGAGATCTTCAGGAATGTTATAATCACTATAGAACTTTTCTAAGGAAACAACTGTTGTATTTTTCAGATTCTTAATCGTATCCCTGACTAAAGCATATCTAACACCAGGATATTTAATACACATTAACCAAACCCAGATAACTCATAAATATGATTTACCTCATCATGCTCAACCACCATATCCAATAGCTGTATGTACAGCATCTTGAAGAGCAGCCATGGCTTTTTTCTGATTCTCTGTTAGTTTGATGTCTATATCCATTAGCTGATGTTAATAGTAATATTTTGATTCTCTGTTGGTTTACCTTCCATTAAGTTCTTTCTTTCATTAGTATCTTTAGCTATAGAAGAAAGATCTCTCAACTCGTTTGTCCTAAGCTGTTGATCTGATTCTTTATAAGCTTTGACATTTTTTGCAGTAATATCTGCAATGTCATATAAAATATCCTCGTACATATTGAGGATTTCTTTTTCCCTGTTCTCTGCTAATTTCATCTTTAATTTAGGATACCTATTTAAAAGATAAGAGACATAATTTTGTTTACATCAAAATTTTCTTTCGATAGACGCATAAGTCTCATTAGGATGATTTAAAAAATATTTAAAAACCTGAGCTTGTTTTTTACGCTGTTCAAGTGTTCAATGACGATAATTACGACACATACTTTGTTTAAATTTTAATGGTTTTCCTTCAAGAAAATGTTCATTCATGTTTTTACGGAATTTTTCTTCCTCCATTTTATTTAGTTCTCATACAGTAGTACCATCCCTATACATCTTCATCCCCTTGATCTAAAAGCCTTTTTCTCTGCTCATCCTTTTTATTTCTAGGATTGTACGGAATTTTTTTACCAACCCAACTCTGAAATTGCTGTAAACTGTAATCCTTAACACACATATTATTCTTATTAACACAATTATCTGGTCGTAAATGTAGAAATTCGCATATAAAGTCTAGACAAATCTTCGCCCTGTGCTCTTCAGTCAACAGAATTTTTCATCATCTATCCTTTAACATGCCATCCCGTACCTTTTACAGATAAAAGATCTTATTTTTTATACTATTTCTTCGGAAAAAGTAAACACTTATTATTTTGAAAATTTTTCTTAAGTTTTTATGAGCTGAAACACTAATTACTTATTAGACCTAAAATGCTAGAATTCAATCTAAGAATCAAGAGCTTAATAATTTATCATTCTTGAGATTCCACGTTGTTTATTTCTCAAAAACGATTGGTATAAATTTGCATTAAGTGTTGAACAGAGTTTAAAGGTAGATTTTTATCTTTTCTTTCCTTTCTTATTTGAAGTAATTTAGATCTAATTTTTAAATCTGTTATAGAGAAGATAAAATCTTCTACTTTATCTGGTTCATATATTTCTACAGTAGAAATAGAGCTGGAATTAATTAACATTCAATCTATTTTTAACATTTTAGAGAATTCTATAGCTTTTTCTACTAAATTAAGATTTACATTAGCTATAATTTCTCTTCCAGAGATGAGAGTAATCTTTACAGCTGGTTTACGTTCTTTTAATTCATTCATTGTTATATTAACTTATATTATAAAGATCATAAATCTATTATATTTGCTTTTGTTTGCATCATTTTATCCATAATTACAACTATATATGGAATTCAATCTTTGTTCTTTTTACGAAGTTTTCCTATACTTTGGATCTGTTTACATCGGAATTCATCTTGTTTTATAAATCTAAGGACTGCTCTTACATTTTCACGTCCATATTCTTGATCCAATTTCTCCAGATCTTTAATAGTTGTAAAGAAATATTTATTACCTTGTTTATCTATCTGATATTTTGTACTAGGATATTTCTCATACGAATCATTCAGAAATTCCTGAACTTCCTCGGGGAGAGGGCCTGGGAGTGGGGTTTCTTCTACGACGGCTATGTGGGTTTTTTGTTTAATAGGTATCAAAATTTTTTCTTGGGGAGTAGATATATTATCTATATCGTTAGATATAGATAGCTTATTGTTTATTATCTTATTGTTTATATCAAGCGGTATTTGCTCGTCTGAAAAGCAAATTTTGCTTTTCGGAGTCGTAGTTTTTTGCAATTCGATGAACCTTATTTTTCATCATCATGCCTTTATCTTATATTTATTTCTAATCAATCAGGCCTCTTGTAAATGGGACATTGCTGCAATTATGGATCTCTCCCCTATCCCCAACATCTCAGCTAGTTGTTCATTGGTGCAGTAAAATCTATCATTATTCTTCAGAAAAAATTTAATAAAACTGTAAATAGCACATTCGTACCAGGTAAATCAAGAATGTAACATCTGAAAATCAATCATGAAATACTCTGGTCTTAAAACCAGATCGGCATTATTTTTTGCGATTCTATTCTCCTCCTGCTCCTCCTCAGAATATGTAAACATCATATTCTGTGTAACAAATCAATCATTCTGATCTGTTATGCTTCCATTAATTCTTTCCATCCTAATATTAGTAAGAAATAAAAAAAGCTACTCAGTCACCTAGAATCTATCTCGTACATAGATCCTAAGAGACTAGTACGAGTAGCTCCTATAACATCCATATTCTTAGGATACATTATTTATAACAATCTACTTTCGAATGTAAACCCTAACTTACCGGAATGCTGAAATTATATTCTATCCAGATCCAGAAAGCTATTAGAACTATTACTAATAAAATTAATATCTTTCTCATTATCTATTCATTATTATTTGATCTAAATCACTATAACTATTCTGCCATTTCTTGTAATAAGAATCTACATCTTTCTCGTGCTCAATCCATGCTTCCTTAATCCTATTAAGTGTCTCTTTCAATTTCTGATTTTCCTCATATAACTCCTTATTCTGAGCTATTAATCATGCACTTATTTTATCAGCTAATTCATCTAAATATAACCTTCAAACTAGTATCTTATGTGCTGATTCTATATCTTCAAGAGTAACTGTTTGCTCCTCTTTGAACTCATCTCACTCAGGAAACTTTAATAATAAATATCTTCAGTAAGTTCATCTTCATAAATATCATTTCTTCGTTAACTGAAATACTGCTGTATACACAGAATTCTCACTTATTCATAAGGCTTTTGCGATCTCGGTTCATCTTGCGGGATCCTCTCATTTACGATACTGATCTAATAAAAATTCATAAACTTTCTTCTGTAATCAAATCATATCACCTTTATGATTTCCATCAGCATGCTTTCTTCTCCAGTATTCTCTCTGTTGTTCTCTTAATCTCGCTTTATTCTTCCTGTAGTACTCCTTAGCATATTCGTTACGCTTCCTTCTTTTCTCTTCCTCCGGACTCAAAACTAAAATTCATTGCTTCAATGGCTCATACGATGGATGATCCACATTACGACTCTGATAGTCGTGAAATTGTTTAAAAATGTTACTCATCTTTAATATAATTAGTAATTAAAAACTATTTTTTAGGCTTTACATGCTTCAAATACCACCTAAAATAATACTCAAGCGGTCTTACCACTCATCACTTCAACTCCTCATCAACACTTTCCTTACATTTACTACACCACAATTTTCAATCTACGATCTTCTTTCAACATCTCCTGCAATTATTCATCCTAACTAAATATAAGATATAAAGTTTCTCAAAGCAAACATGCTCCTAAAACAATACTTAATAACTGATACATCACGATCTTCTCCATCTTCTCACGCATGTCCTTCAACATTCAATTCAGATACTGTCTCTGTATCCTACGATTAGAATTTAAGATCTTCTGAATCAATTTCTCCTCGAGCGGCTCATAAATCTCTGCAATTGCTTCTTTGTTAATCATATCCATAGGTAAATAAATATAAAAATCTAATTAAATATAAGGAGTAGCAGGTGTCCATTTCTTACCTGTCTTTCATTTCTCTTGTTCAAGCTCAATTCTTAAACTACTAATTTCTTCTTTCAGCTTTTTATTTTCTTCCCAAAGCCATTTATTCTCTTTATATAATCACTCTCGTGTTAATTCTGCTACTGCATTTTGGTCAGCTTTCTTTTCTTTTTTCATTTCCTTTTGGTAAATAATATAAAAGTCTGATTATACATAATCTCTAAACCAAAACTTTTCAGCTATTTCTACTTCCTTTTTACTCATTTCTAAATCTCCACATTCAAAATGAATTACACAATATAATATACTTGCTAATTCTTCATTAGTTATAGTTTCATTAGCTAATACATCTCGCATAATAGAGAAAAAACTGTCCCTGTGTTCTAAGTCCCTTTGAAGTTCTTCATTTTCTTTCTTTAAATCTACATTTTCTCAATACATATTATCTAATGTTTCAACATTTGCTCTTGTGTTTTTCCTTACCAATTCTAATTCCTTTTTCAGCTTTTTATTTTCTTCTTCTAACCTTGACTTTAGCTCTCCTTTTTCTTTCTTCAGATTTTCTTTCTCCTTTCTTAGCTCTCTAATACTTTCTTCTAAATACCTTATTCGTTCGGCATCTGTCATATAGTTCTTATCTTTATTTATGTAGTTCATTCTCTCCATAGGTAAATAATATAAAAGTCTGATTAGTCATAAGTGGTACTTACTATAAAAGCATCTTCATTTTCTTTCTTCAGTTTTTCTAAGTAATCTTCTATAAATTCATCTTCTCACAAGATATAGTCTTCGTTTCAGAAATCTCAATTAGTTCATACTAATATATTCCTCCATTTTCAATTATTCTTTACTGCTATTTCATAATGTGCTACATCTTTAGCATAATATTCTTCTCAATCTATCTTTATAATGTCTGTCATCTTGTAATAAATAAGAAATAAAAAGTCTGATTATTGCATAAATAAATCTATACACTGCTGTTTATCTATCTGCCTTAATTCTTTTACTTGTTCATACATTAGTCAAATTCTTCATTCTAACATCTTTGTAGAATTCCGAAAGCCAATAGCTCAACACCATCATACAAATGCTATTGCAACTAATAATAATATCACACTGTCTTTACTCATATCCAATAAAGTAAAATATAAAGGTCTGATTAGTCTTTGAATAAATGAGGAAACCGCCTTCTAATAATCATATTATCATACCAAATAATCTGATTTACTCGTTCCTCTGTTTCTTTACTTGCTTTCCACATCTACCTTAATATTACTAAATAAAAGTTTGATTAGTCTATCAATAAATCTATACAACTTTGCTTAGTAGCCTCAAAATTTTTGTCTTTCTCTACAACAAGTCCTATAAAACAACTAATAAACATAAAGGATATTACTACAATAAGTATTATAAGTATAGTATTCTCTTCCTCTAGCTGTGCCTTTGTTCTCATAGATTATTAAATTGAGTAAATAAATCTGATTAATAAAATCGGTATTTCCGACTTTCTATATAAAAAGCTGAATAATATTACATATAATACTTATAACAGCAATTCAGCACCATATTATAGCTAATCAATACCATTTCGTATTATCTAATAAAAGGAATTTTATCGTTCATTTTGGATTACTATCCATAGCTTTTTTACTAAGTTCTTCTATCTTATCTTGATAGTCTTTTGATAACATTCGTTTCATTCAGATTTTTATTTAAGATATAAAAGTAGGTCTTCAATAGGCGAGTTGGATATTGATAGTAGCATTAAGAATGTATCTTCCCAAGAAAAATCGTTGTTATCTAAATCACAAATTATTGACTTTCTATTATCATTTTTAGTCAGATTAAATAATTTTTGTCATAGGTCTATCTTATCATTCTCTACTAACCACTTTATAAATCAGAATTGTTTACTACATAATTCATATTGTGTTAGTATTTCTTCATTCTCCCAATTCCCCTTTATAATTCGGTCATTTGGCTCATAATATTCCCACTCCTCTCATTCATATACCCAATTAGTGTCTTTCTCAAAACTACTTTTCTCATACTCATTCAATAACTCTATAAGTTTTTCCATCTAAAATCCCTTATTATATAAAAAAACTTATCCAAGTAGCTCACAACAGTCTTTTCGGGTAAACTATTGCAAGCTCCCCGAATAAGCTTCTTCTCTTACATTAGGATGAGTAACGTAAGTTGTGGAGACATTTTCTTTCGAAAATAGAATCCTGTAAAGATCATCAGCTATTGAGATTCTGATTCTCCGTAGTTGTTTATCCTTACAACACTAATATACATATTTACTTCCTAAAGTAAATCCCTTTTTTAAGATATTTACATTCTTAACTTTCTCCTCCTATTCTCCCACCTTTCGCGAAAAAATCACTGCATACACAGATGCACTCGAAGATTACTCTTTCGTGAATCATCAACCATTTATTCTTTCACCCCTATTTTCCACCCAGAGTATAAGAGCGACTGCCCGCCGCGGTCCGAGAAAAATTTTTCTGGTGGTCTTGACCTCGAGGGGCGGGAGGGGACCGATAACCGATAGTTACCGCATTTTTCGTACTTTTTGTTTTATTCGGAGTCAGGATTCGTATAATTAGCTTTTTATGCTTTCATGCTTAGGCCCGATAACTATTAGTTACCCCATTTTTCTGTATTTGTATTTTATTTTATATCCGGAAATGTACTATACAATTGCATAAGAAATTATGCTAATCATTTATTCTTAAACTGATTATCAAAATGAATGAATTAGATTTGCAATTCCAGTATGGGCAAATGTATAATGTAGCTCAGGAACTGGAAACTCGATTGGTATCGGATTGTGATTATGCTGATACAGCAATGCATAATTATGAATCATTTTTAGAGCACACAGCAGCTTTAGGATTCAAAATGCCGGTTGATGAAAATCCTTATTTTGATTTCTGGAATTCAGTATATGAAATCATTGAAAGGATTATTGCAAGGTATAATTCAAATGATTAGTATTTTATCATTTATTTTATATTAGGATGTACAGAGTAACAGACAAAAAGTATGAGCTCCGTGCGAAAACTTTCGATTACGGACTTAAGTATCCGATGAAAGCTTCTGATGATATTGAGGAAATCCGTGAAGCTTATGAAAGATTCTTACGTAAAGGATTCTTTGATATTAAGTTATTGGTTGACTGAAAACTTACTGATTTAAGTATTTTAGATTCTTAATTATATATTAGGATGAAAAACTTCAAATTTGTACCCCTCGAGCAACTCAACAAAGAGTTGAAGAAACGAGAGAAGGACCACAGGAAGTCAACTAGAGAGCAATTTCTAGCGTTTGACCCCGTTATCAGGACTTATATTGCTTGTGACAATCGTACTCAGGATTTCTTTATAGAGGAATTCAAGACGCATGATGAAGCTGTTAAGTGGTTGAATGAAGATTAGTATTTTTTATTCTTTACTATAACATTAGGATGAAACACGTAATGAAAGGTAGCATTGTAGATAATGCTAAGCTTATACAAGCTATGATTGAAGAGGAGGATAGGAGTTGAATCCCTTCAAAAGGTGCAGAAGATTTTAACTTCAAATGAAGTCAGCTCTGGGATTTGAATTGACGATTTGTAGCTGAAGATGATGATAGGTATATATATTTGAATCGTGAGGATTGATTTGATGTTACTATACAGAGATGTAAGCATGGAGATTTGACTTACTATTTTGTATATGTAGAGAACGAGAAGACTGATGCAAGTTATTGATTCCCTTGAGGATTAGTAACATGAACTCAGAGCACTTGTCACACGTTTAGATGGGTAAGATCTTTGAGACATGCGATGAAATTAGGAGAATATTCAGGAGAATTGATGTTATGATTAGCGAATCCTGAAGACTATTTCTTAACACAAGATGAACGACACAATGGGAAGCAAAATTAGTTGTTTCCCTTCTTATTTATATCTTATACTTATATTAGGATGAAAAACATTAGAATTGCTACAAATGTAGACTTACAAATGCTGTATGAAGACAGCGCATTCACTTATGTATGATTATTAGATGAAGCTAAGGAGTATGAATCCCTAGAGAAATTCTTATTTGAAGAATGCTGATTGAAGAAACCTGAGGAAGTTGTTATGTATAAGGCTTCTTGAGAGAGTATTAATAAGGAATTCGATTTAAAGGGGAAAAATAGATTTCCTAAGGATTTGAATGTGGTTATGCTTCCATTAGGGAATTTTGATAAAAATGAAATCTGAAGACTAGCAATGATAAAATTGAGAATCTGAGCTAGACGATTTGATGATATTATCAATAATTCAAAATAGTCTTTTATTTCTTACGTATTAGGAATCATGAGAAACTTTAAAACAGACAAAGGCTACAAAATCGTGATAGATTATGTAGATTGGTATTACACTCGAAAAGAGGTTAGAGAGTATTTTGCTCTAGATGAAGAATGAGTGTATGTAGCATATTTATGAGACAGAGAATTACAGTCGATTGATGATTTGCAGATTTGAAGCTGATGAATCAATTGGCTATTACGAAGAAACTCGGAAGTCTGAATCCCTAAGGAAAAGCTACCTCGATGGGAAGAAACTGAATCTGAAGAAGATTATAAAGAGAATGAAGAATACTATAAAGAAAGATATTGATCTTATGAGAAAGATTATGAGCTTAGACCTTTCTATATCAGTTATTATGGAGGTTGATCTTATAGAGTACAGTTTTGTAACTCGGAGGAAGCACAAGGATTCTTATTAATTAAGAAAAGAAAAATCTGAACGAGTGCTGCTGAGAAGATTTGAAAGACTGTATTTGAGCATTATATTGAATGAGATTTCCTTTATACTCAAATCTACAGTCCGCATAAGGCAGAATTCGTTGAAGAGAATTTCAAGAAGGATTATGAGCCTATATATTATGATTATGAAGATTGATGAATATTTCACTTAGATGAGAAAGAAGCAATTGAATCCCTTCCAGAATACTGTTGAAAGATTATTCAGGAATCTGAATCAGATCATTTTGAAGCATGGGATCTAGTCAGAAAAGACTAGACCCCGATAACTAAGGGTTATCTCTTTTTTTCAAAAATGTATGTACTTTCAGTATAGGATTCATAAGATACAGTTACTTAAGATATTTATTCTTTTACCAAACATTAGGATGAAAACAATCAAAATCAATGGTGTGACTTACCAATTTAAAAAGTTCGATTCTTGTCACAACGGAGTGACTGATATTTATAGCTTGTACAAGAAGCCTTCTTATGAGAAGATTTCAGCTTATAATTATCGAAAAGGAAAATTAGATTGTATTTATGGAATGAAAGGAAATTCCAATTGCTTTAGTATTTATTGATATGTTACGGATGATGAAGGAATTGAGCGTGATGTTAAGATTACAAGATTCAACAACTATATTTTAGATGGGAGAAGAATGTAAGGATGAGTGACTTAGATTTGAAAGATATAGAATTGAAGGAGCATGATCCGTATCATGATTATATGGAGCAGAAAGCTAGGGATGCAGAATTTGAATCTGTATCCCTTCAGGAAGAGGTATACAAAGATCCTAAGACTTTAAAAGATGATTTGATATATCATATCATGTGACCACTTTATTTCTTAAGCAATGGACATGAATGACACTAATGATGATTCTATTAATATGATTTTTCGTCCGAAGATATATCAGGAATGATAGGAAGGAAAATCATATTAGAAAGCGAATTGATGTAGCTATAGCTATAATCATATTCCTTCTCAGCTTTGTAGCTAAATTCTTGAAACGACTTTTTAGCTTATAATTCTTACTCATGTTATTAGATATGTTATTTAGTTTGACTTGAGTGATTCTCTCAGTTGAATCCTCTAGGGAAATCTTATATCATAGGGGATTTGCTGAAGAAGATATTAGACAAGCATACGTTCATTATGCTTATGATATAGGTTGACTTGATTTTGTTAAAATGATTGAATGTGAGAATGGAAATCGAGATCAAAATATAATATCAAAAACAAATGATTATGGTATTTGTCAGTTGAATCTTCGTTACAATAAGGATTTTATTCTTTCCCAAAATTATCATAATATATTCAGTCAGATCAATTATTGTTATGAGAAATGGAAGATCAATCCTAAGCTTCGATATGGACCTGATCGTAAGATTCAAGGACAAAAATGTGCAGATTATGTTTCAACTCGTTTTTATTTTAAAAAAATACTATAATGACAGACAAAAAAGAATTGAATCCCGTAGCTAATGGGATCAAAAAGTATTTAGTCACTCAGTTGATCGATCCAACAGTTAACTGGATGGATATTAGATGACTAGACAAATTAGCTTTCATTCAGAAGACTCCTAAAACAGCAGTCAAGAAGAGAATGATCTCTAATAAGGAAATTCCTTATGTTGAAATCGATTTTGTTGAAAGAGCTCTGAACTTCATTAGTAACTTCCAATGGTGATATACCATTCAGGATAAATGAATCTCTGAAGGTAAGGACTCTAAAGGAAGAACGTACTATGAAGCATGGGTACAAATGCAATGTTATGTTATATTGGATTGAAATCGTATTGAGAAAGGTTCATTTGGAGCTTGGAAGAGTTACGAGAATGTAGCAACTTCTAAATACGATACATTCAAATCAGCTGAATCTAATGCAATTAAGAATTTTGCATTGACACTAGGAATTGGTTGAGATAAAAGATGGGAAGAGAATAATGCAATATCACAATTCAGAGAAGATCATTTCAATGAGGGTGAATTAGTTTCTAGCTTTACTCCTGTAACTAAAGAATAAGATGGCAGTAGGATGAAATTCAACTCAAGAATATCTTGAGAAAAACAGATGATTCATTACAGCTTCTAAGCTAAAGTACTTTTTAACATTTGGACCAGAAGCATATTATTGGAAATTTGTGAAAGAGTTTCCTCTTGAGGAACCGGAGAAAGATTTTTATTTAGTATGAACTGCATTCGATGATTTGGTATCTTATGGTGAAGAATATTTCTTTGATAAGTATTATATAGATGAGGGACTTCTAAAAGATGATCTAATTCAAAGATGTAAGGAATTAGGACTTAATACAGATTGAAAAGTAGAAGATCTTAGAGAAAGATTATATTGAGCAAAGATCAAATTGACCCAGCTTCAATGAGATAACGTCTTCTGAATGTATAACGAAATCAAAAGACAACCCCTTGTAGAATTCTGAGATCCTTCCTATAAGGCTCAGGTTGATATTGAGTGTGAATTTGAATGATTGAAGCTCAAAGGAACTTTAGATAGATTATCTTTAGAGAAGAAAATTATAAGGGATCGAAAGACCTCTGGACAATTTCAAAGCTTCGAATATAATCTTGAAACAACATTTGATTATATCCTTAGTATGGCATTCTATTATGTATTAGTTAAGGTGAATTACAATATAGATTGTGATGTTGTTTTAGATGTATTAGGAAAGAATAAACCATATCCTTATATGGGATACAAATTAGATAAACCAAGATTACTATCTAGTTTGGAAAATAAGATTATTCCAGGACTTAGAGCTTTAAAAAATTGTCAGGATAAAAATGAATGGAAATCTGTACATCCTATTTGATATGTAACTCAAAACAAATATTGAGATATTATCGAATATCAGGCATGAGAACCAATTGCTCGTACTAAATTAATGGAATGTGAATACTATCCCTATTTAGAATGAGCTGTTGCAGATAGTTTTATCACTCCTACATACTAAAATGGATAATCAAATGGATAATGATACAATACGAAAGTATTATCAGAAAGAGTATACTCGAGGAAGATTTATAGATATTGCTACAGATCTTGTTACTCATAAAAAAGATCTTAGATCTTATGAAGATTTCATCCGAGCATTCTTTCGTTTAGATCTAAGCTTCATAGAGAATTATTTGATCTTATCCTATAAAGAAGCATTTGTATGAAGACTTTATATCTTATTCTTAAAATCAGATGTTTACGAACAGTATAGAAACTTTTGAAAAATACAAAGATGATAAGAAAATTATGAAAGAAATCAAGAAAGCTCAAGAAGCTCTGGAGAAAAGGAAAGAGTATTACAAAAAACAAAAGGAAAAATATATAGCGAAACAGCAATTACTTATTGAAGAGAAAACGAGCAGACGCTTACAAAGAGATCAAAGTAAGATAGAACAAAAGGTAAAGAGAAATATAAGAAAAATACAATGAAAAAAACCGTTGAAAAAGCTAGAAGAAAAACCATCGATCAATAAGGTTAAGAAAGAGCTATACAAAGCTGTTCAGTTACTTGCTAGATTACAGGAAGTAGATCAATATGGATATGGAAAATGTATATCTTGTTGAAGAAGAATCAAATGGAATGAAGGACATGGGTGACATTATATTCCTAGAATGCACATGGCAACAGCTTTTGATCTGAGAAATATACACTTACAATGTCCTTATTGTAACAATCAATTGCATTGAAATCTAATCGAATACAGAAAGAATATGATTGAACAGTTTGGTGAAGATCTCGTATTAGAATTAGAGGAAAAGAAAAATCAAACAAAAGATTTCACATTAGAGGAACTAGAAGCACTTTTAGCACAAACGAATTGGCTTATTGAACTTGAGAAAAAAAAGTTGATTTAGTGTTTACATTAGTGAAAGAATAAATATATTATATTTGTTTTTATTTTTTTATCATATACAATATGATGACATTAGAATTTACAAAGGTAAGGGATGTACAATCTCCCACGAGAGGAACTTATCGTTCTTCATGATTAGATTTTTACATTCCTAATGACCTTAAATCAGAGGATGTAAAGATCACTCCACTTAACGAACACGTTAAGTTAGATGCTAGTAAATTTGTAACTGAGGATGAGGTCATCATTCCTGGTTGAAGAGGTATGCTTATTCCATCTTGACTTAAAGTTAAAATGACAGCATGATCTGACGACTACTCTTATGATTTAGTACTTATTGGAAAATCATGAGTAAGTGTTAAGACTAATTTATTAGTATGAGCTTCCGTGATTGATAATGATTACAGAGGAGAATTCAATTTACATGTTATTAATCCTTGATTAAATGATGTAGTTCTTAAAAAAGGAACTAAATTGGTTCAAGGTATTATTAGAAGAGTTGAATTACCCGAAATGAAGGAAATCTCAAATGAACTTTACGAACAATGGAGTGACACAGAACGTTGAGAAGGTTGATTTGGATCTACATGAGTTTAGTTTTATTACTTAATCTTACTAAGGATGAAATATCTGTTTGAATGAACATTTGAAGACAACTGCATGTCTGGAAAAATGCAGATTAAGGAAGCTGATGCTTCTGAAGTTAAGGATTTCATTATGAATGGAATGCCTGAAATGATTCAAGATCTTTTTGCTAGGCTTTGTCAGAATTTAAAAGAAAAAGCTACAGATGAAGATCTTAATCATGATAAGATTATTTCAGCAATGTCTTTACTTGCTATTGTATGTCAGAATAGAGTATCTGAAAATCTTACAAAAACTCTTAATCAATTCATGGGGGAATTGGATCCGGAGGAAGAGGAAAAAGATCAAAAAAGGGAAAACATTTGGAATTCTTTATCTCAATAATTTAAAACAAGGATGAGTATTACAAGGGAAATAGTTAACTCTTTTCCAGTAAAAGATCGATATGATTTACTTCTTAGAAAAGAGACTTATAGTTATTATGTTGATAGACCTTTTGAGAGATTGATAAAAGATGTTAAGTGAGAATTAGATGAATTGCTTACTTGAATCCAGAATCAGGATATGGATAACATTAAAGAAGAGACAGCTGATGTGATATTCAATACACTACAGCTAATTCAAGCTTTGATGAAAAACGAATTGATTTCCCCTGAAGATCTTCAACATACAGGACAAGCACAAAAACAAAAGATATATAAAAGGCAACCGTTTTTGAAGGATAATTCAGAAAAACCTAACTCCTGGGAGGAGGAAACTGCTTTATTTGCTAAATTAAAAAACAAATGCTAATACATGTAGAATGAGTGGATTTGTGTTGAAAATCTACTCTAATCGACAAAATGAGTAGATTATTTAAAAATACTATGGTATTATCTACTCCTAAAGAATATCTTCCTCGTGAAGATTCTAAAGAAGCAAGAGAGAAGATTTGGAAATTTTATATCCAAAGATTAAAAGAGGTAGAAAAACTTCTTGATGATAATCCTAATTGTATAATCATATTAGATAGATTTTTCTTTTCAGAACTTACTTATGGAAAGGTTATGAGATGATACGATTCTAGAGATATGGAGGAATATCAAAGACAAGTTTTTGAATTAATACAACAGATTAATGAAAAACATTGATATGCTTTGATCTATCTTTCTGATAAAACTGAAGCTATTCGAAATAGATACTTAGAAAAAGGTGATGATTACGTTAAGGATAAGAAGCATTATCATAATCTAAAAGTTAGTTATTGAAAGGGAATCAATGCTTGGGAAAATATATTCAAAGTAGTTAAAATCAATGTATTTGAAGATAAGGATTATTGGAATAGAATCATCGAAGAAGTACTTTTATCTGATTATAAATATATTAGAAAGTAATGGTAAATATCAATAGCTTCGAAGCAGAAGCAAAACCAGAAAATATCTTAAGAGAGATATTCAATAAACAAAAGGAATTAATGGATAAATATGGAACTAAACCAGTATGAGAGGATGTTGATACTTTAAAAGGAGCACAAGAGATTAGAAAATATTCTAAATATACATGTGAAGAATTAGCTGAAGCATATGAAGCAAAAGACAATAAAGATCACATGCAAGAAGAATTAATTGATGCACTTCATTTCTTAGTCGAGAAGTTACAAATAGCTAATCTTACTTTTGACAAAATCTTATTTTATAGCTGACACCAAGAAGAGGGACTTTGGAATAAGATCAAAGATTGTGCTGAAGATTTCAAAATGTTAGATATGGAAGTATATTTTTGGAAAGCTGCTTATTGGACTAATATTCCAGATAATAGACTTAGAAATAAAGAATGGAAAAATGAACAGATCGCTACTAATAGAGAATTATTCTACAAAGAATGCTCACAATGATTCATAGCATTTCTTGTAGCTCTTTATTGTTTAGGAATAGATAAAAATAAACTTTGGGATTTATATTCCAGAAAGAATCAGGTTAACCATTTTAGAATTAATTCGAATTACTAATGGAAGATTTACTAATACAGGAATGATTTATTAGAGTATGATTATCTAGTAATATCTACCTTTACTTCAAAGGTCATATATGGGACCAACAATGATATGGGGAAAAGGATTTTTTTAATGAAGAGTTTCGATGAAATGAATCCCTAGAAGAAATCCAAAGATTTTTCAAAGGATTTAATCATGATGCAGATCTTTCTTTGATTGCTTTTGATCGTTATACTAATGAAATGTTAGTATACATGACACCTATTGGAACTTGTAGCTTATATGTTAACGATCAAAATATGGTTAGTCCATCAATTAATACTTTGATAAACTCTAATTCAGAATTAGATTATCAATATTTAGGACTTATTAGAAAATTTGGATATAATCAAAATGATCTTACCCCATATACAAACATCAAAAGACTCTTACCCTGATTCATATATAGGGGAAACATTAATACTTTCTACTTCGAAAGAACACAGATCCAATTACAACCTAGAAAAAATGTAGGATTTATGTTACCTATATATTTAGAAGAATCTATTCTTAATAGATTAACTTCTATCGAGGATAAAGTTATAGGAGTTCTTCTTTCCGGTTGATTAGATAGTTCAGTTATAGCTTCTTTATTAGTAAGAACTAATGAACGTTTACCTAAACCTAAAAAATTCAGATTCTTTACTACAGAAAATGCTGAAGATCTTAAGTATGCAAAGGAAGTAGCTAAATTCCTTAATATCAAATTAGAAATCATACCTTGAGAAGATGTTGAATTACAGGATCGAGAATTATTCTCTTCTAATGAAACACCTGTAGATCTAGGTTCAGTAGTTCCTAATATCAAACTATTCAAAAGAATCTCTTCAATGTGAATTCATACAGTATTTACTTGAGATGGTCCTGATGAATTATTCAGATGATATAAGAGAAATGCTGAAGATTTTGATTATCACATGCATGATATTAACAACGAATTAGTTTATTATCATTTCCCTAGATTACAAAAAGCTGCTAGATACCAACATATAGATTTAGTTACTCCTTATATCACTCCAGATATTCGATGGATGGCTCAATCATTTGATGTTAAGATCTACAAAGGAAATCTTAAGGATATGGCACATTGATTAATTCCTGAAAGTGTGATAGAAAGAATCAAAGAACCATTGAAAAATAAAGATCTAAGAGAAGATAAGGTTCTTTATCAACATAACTTTCTTAAACGTTTTATTTCATATGCACAAAATCTACTATGAGAATATACACAGACTACAAAGAAGTAATTTCGGAGATTAAAAGAGATCTCGTAGAAATGGGACAACCTATTTCAACTTATTCAATGCAGAATAAGGTCATTGATTGAAACTCAGATTACGAGACTAAAGAAATTACAAACTATTCTTTCTGTTTATCTAATTTCGATAATATAGAAGATATGATCGACTTTCCTGAATTCGAGAAAGCAGAGATAAATAGAATAGATCTATATTTTAAAAACCATTCGGAAGAAGATTATATCAAATGGTTTAAATCAATTTACAATATTGATATTAAGGGTTCTATTAAAGAAAACTGGAAACCTATTCTACAGAAACGGTTATCAGAAGATTTTTTAGAAAGAGTACAACAAAACGTTAACCCAGGAAATGCTTGGAAAATAAGACCTTGGGTTTGGGAAGAATTCATTCATGATGATGGATTTCATTCTTATAAAACATTTGATTATACTTACTCTGAAAGAATTAAATTATTCGATTTACTTAAGGAAATTGTTCAACATCCTACTTCTAGACAATATGTATTTAATATATGGGATAGAGAAGATAGATTTGGGGTAAATGGAAGAAGAAGAATTCCTTGTTCTTTAAGTTATCAAATTCTTATTAGACCAAATTGAGAAATTGATGATAACGGAAAACCTATAATGGCAGTTAATATGGTTTATACAATGAGATCTACAGATTTTTTAACACATTTCCCTATTGATATAATTCAGGCAGTTAATCTGTTAAAATATATCACAGAACATCTAAATAATCAGGAAAACTTCAAAGAATATGATACCACTAAACGACATGATACATATGCACTTGGTAAATTATACTTCAATTCAGCATCCTTACATTATTACAAAAAAGATTTAATTGAAGAGGTTTTTTAAAATGAGAGAATATAGATATAGAGGTAATATATTATATGTCAAATGTAATAGATGTTGAAAATTTAAAACATTAGAAGATTTTCATAAAAACAAAAGATATAAGCGATGAATCAATTGTCATTGTAAACAATGTAGATTGGATATAATAAATTTATCTATAAGAAAAAATCATGAAAGAGTTAATGAATATAATAAGGAACAGATCAAAAAAAGAAGTAAATTATATTGATTTAATCGACATACTTTTCATATGAAAGCTTATAGATATGTATCAAAAAATTGAATAATTCCTTTAAAATGTCCTATTTGTAAGAAATCAACTAATAATATTCAAATTCATCATCCATCGTATAATAGTTTTGATGATCGAAGTAAAGTTGTATTATGTTGTACAAAATGTCATAATGATATTCATCGTAATAAAATACAATGTCCAGAACCTATAGATTTATTACTAATCAATAAAAAATGATAGATAAAAATTGAGAATTTACTTCCCGTTATGAACAGTTCTTTTCTAATTGGTTATTTGCTAGTTTACCAAGCTCAGCTGAATGAACTATTATTTCCAATATAGAT
>Ga0247608_10000967_pt1 | contig 42589 bp, 42 predicted proteins | sample 176DNAGHGlowgp2_FD_193490 | JGI IMG/M metagenome (GOLD analysis project Ga0247608, IMG submission 193490) | Sheep rumen microbial communities from Palmerston North, Manawatu-Wanganui, New Zealand - 1766 DNA GHGlow gp2 | ecosystem: Host-associated > Mammals > Digestive system > Stomach > Rumen ...
GACATGACTTATGTAAGCCAACACTTGAGAAACCAAGTTGAGGTATTGAAAGACCAATTAAAGAAATGGATTTGTGAACATTACATTTATTACCCTTTGGCTGATGTTTGTGCTTGCAACTGTGACTGCTGCTGCCAGAGCAATCCAAAGCTGAATGCGCCAAACCCACAATATCAAGTGTATAAGCCTTTCAAGAGGAATACCAACCTAAGATAAATTAAATGTGTGGACAAATGAGAACAGCAGTTGTATGTATAGCAAGATTGGAAGGAAATTACATTAGGGAGTTCATAGACCATTACCGAGGTTTGGGATTCTCCAATGTAATTGTGTGTGATAACGACCATGATGATGATAATGAAAACCTTGCTTTAATGTTTAAGGATGACCCATATGTAATTATTGAGGATTACAGAAACAAGGTTGGTTATCAAATGCGATGCTATAGTGAAATGTACCAAAAGTACGGTAAAGAATACGATGCCATACTCTATTGCGACATTGATGAACATTTGATTTTGAACAAACATAAGAATATATCAGAGTTTCTTGAATCATTTCCTAGCGATTGGGAACAAATTGTATGTAATTGGGCACAATTTGGAGATAATGGGCAAATATATGCTGATTATACCAAACCATTGAAGGAAAGATTCACAGAACATAGACCAAATGCAATGTCTCAATACAACTTTGTTGATGAAATGCATGTGAAATGCATTGTTAAAGGTGGTTTACCTCAAGTTATATTCTATTCAAATCCTCATGTGGCAACAAATCCATTACTAACGTATCATGCAAGTGGGTATAGATGTAGTAATTCTCCTTTCCAACTAGTAGACCATAGTGTAGCGTATTTTAAGCATTATTGCACTAAATCGCTTCAAGAATACTGTGAGAACAAACTTCGTAGAGGTTCTGGAGATAGAGATTACCGTTCTTTCCTTATGACATACGGAAACAGATATTTCAAGATTAACGATTGGACTGAGGAAAAAGCACAATGGTTAAAGGAACATGGTTACAGTGGGGTATAGCTCCATCTGTAACCACCACTTGTTTCTCTTTTATGCCATTTGCCTTTGTGATAAAATCCTCCATTACAACATCTTGAAATATCAGTTACGTTATAACCAAGTTGTTTTGCAGCTTCATTTGCCGATATGTAGATTGCAAGTAGCTTACCGTCAAGAGTATACTGATAGGTTGTTTTACCCAAAGATTCAGTGGTATGCATTGAAGTGTGTTCACCCTTATCCATCCATTCCAAATTTTCAACTTTGTTGTTGTTTACGTCATGGTCTTTATGGTGTACAACATCATAGTTATTTGGGTTTGGAATAAACGCTTCTGCAACCAAACGATGTACTTGTTTGTGATTCTTTGTATTATCTTTGTGAAGGTCTACTTGAAGATGTCCACAATTATCAAAAGCATATTGCTTTATAATTCTACTTTTGTGTCGGTAGTTTGAACATTTACCATATTTACTTTTTCTTTCCACTACCCTTTCCAAACTCTTAACTCTTCCATAATTGCTTACTTGGTACAAACCTTCGTATCCTTTAATATCTCTCCAAATTTCCATAGCATTTGTATTTTCTGCAAAGATATATTTTTAATTTAACAATTCCAAATTATCAAAGAAGTATTTAAGATTAACGAGAAGACTGTTTTTAAGCCCCACAACAGCAAGAAAACACCTCACCTTATAAAGTACCCACAGAGATAAAACAAACGTCTCTGTGGGCTTTATTTTAAGTCGGCATATAAAAAGAAAGAAATAACAAGAAAGAAAAATCCCCCACTTATCACAAGCAGAGGATTCGACATATTAAGAAGCGTTTAAAACGTCCCCCTTGGATAGATAGGGATGTTATTCTGAACCATGCAACCATACCATGTAATCAATTCTTGTATATTTGGGATTGATTCGTCTTAATCTGATTGCAACTTTATTAAGTTCTCTGTCTTGTTCTAGAACTTTGCTACCTATTCTATCATCCCAAAATAACTGTGGACGATTCTTGGCTATATATCTTCCAATATCCTTGGCTAACTTCTTAATGTCATTGTAAGTGCCCATCATTGGTTTTCCAAGGTTAATCTCAACAGTGACACCATCCTCACCATTTGAAAGCACCAAAGTGCCTCCATCCTTGAACTCATACTCTTCCTTTTCACTCATAATTCCAAAATTTTAAGTTACCAATCCTATACTTCTGCATCGACATCATCGAATTCAATGTCAAAGATAATAAACCATCCATGACCATAGCCATGTGTCTTATAGGTGACTTTACAAGCCTTGAGATACTTGTTTATGCCGCTGATGTAGTTCTTAGTACCTGTGGTGTTGAAGTCATGAATCAATGACTTGCTCACAATAACTTCTGTACTACCCAAGCATACAGCATTAGAAGTTGGATTGTTGCATTCCACTTGTATCTCCTTTGCAATTCTTTTGCAGTTGCTTTCAAAATTTGTATGACTAATCATAATTCCAAAATTTTAAGTTGATGGCGCAAAGATACAAATAATAATTGAAACTTCCAAATTGATTACAAACAAAATGACCAACAACAGCATCTATAACTGTCATTGGTCATGAAAATATATATTAAATCGCACAGAAAAATGGCTCGTTAAACTCGCATTTTCCAATTCAACTTGAACAGAAAAATGGCTTCTGTTAAATGTCCTCTGCTTTGGGTGAGAGGACTAGAACCCCATCTATATTAGAATACTATGAAAAAAACACTATGAATCCTTGTACTCATTTCTAAGTTTCTTTCCAAGTTGATAAGGGTATTTCTCTCCATCATAGTTGAACCATTCAGTCCAACGTATACCCTCTTTGCTCCAGTATTGATAACGCTTCTGCATATCCTAAAATGGGAGGTCACTTTGAACATTAGTTTTAACAAGCTCCTTCACTTGCTGTCTCTCTGACAATGAAGCTTCGATTCTCATTAACAACTTCTTGAGGTCATCATCACTCATATCTTCGATTGAAGACGGTTTATTTTCCTCCACAGCCTCATATTCAACCTTGTCAGCCATCTTATAACCATCATGCTCAATAACCCTCTCCATTGGGATTTTAAGGTACTTACCAAACTCATCAACGTTAATCTCAATCCTCCACTTTCCATCAATCCTTGTGAGGTCAATCAGCTTGAGATTGATAAGAGTCTGAATGCATAATCTAACCTCTTGCTCTGTCATCTTCAAGGTCTTGGCAAAACGATGCTCATATAACATTATGCCGTTTGGTGAGTTCTGCCAGTTACAGATATACATTAGAGTCTTAAGTGCCATTGGTGGCAATACTGCTAGCAACTGTGTGCTTACGAATGCTTTCTTTTCCATTTTTTACTGTGTATTTTTTTTAGTTATTATTAAAAGGTTCTTTTGAATGAGAGAACCTTGAACAACTCAGTCAACAAAACAAAACTTATTATCAAATGTACTACTCAAGGTGTTAACCGTTTGACCTCTAGTAGTAATGCAAAGATATACAAAATTTTTCAAATTAACAAATTTTAAGAGATATATTTTTTGAAACAGTTGAAAAAAATGTCTCTTGTTGCATCATTTGGTTTTGCATCAACCATGAATCTCAACGATTTCATTTTAATGTCTTGATATATACCATGAACTGCTTTTGACAAACGTTCGTTTTCACATTCAAGATGCTTGATATAATTCTCTTTTATTCTTGGACACTCAAACAGTTCATCAAGTTCCCTTGACCTATATTGATTCAAATCATCCCACAATAAAATTGCAAGTTTTTCCAATTCTTCCTTTGACAATTTCTTTAATTCTTCAATATTTTCCTTTTTCATATTTGTAAATTGTTTTATTAAATTTGATTTAAGATGGTTTCCAGAGCCGTAGAGACGTTTTCTACCCTTGGGTGGATACATTGTCCACTTAACAATTTTTAACGCCTTGTAGAGCTTCTAATTCAGTTTGATGTTTTTTGATGTAATCCTCACAAATCTTCACATCAGCCAAATGCTTCTTGATTGATAACAAATGCTTTGCTCTGATTCTCTCCTTTCTCTTGATAAGATGCTTGAGCTGTTCTTTTCTTTCTTCTGTTGATTTCATATGTTTACGATTTTTAAGTTAATTTTGGCAAAGATATGAAAAAAATCTCAAAATTCCAAATTTGAGAAGTAAAATCTAAAGTTTCCCCCACACCCCTTTCAAACAATATATCAAATATAAATATATAAAAAAAGAGGATATATTCTCGGATATATACTATGTATATATCCTCGTATATATCCCAGAAAAAGTTGAACTTCGTTCAAGAAAATCATCACATTTTCATTGAAATATTTGCTTTTTTCAATTTTTTTTTATATCTTTGCATTGAAACGAAAAAAACTTTGGGAAAATGAGAACTTTTTGAAATGAGTTTGTATTTATTTAAAAAAGACTTCAAGTTTCAAGTTGTTGAACAAGTAAGGATATAGACAACCGAAGACCATCATACTACATACCAACGCTGTGAGCAACCGTAGCAGCCGAAGGATGATAAAGCTCTAATGACTTCAAGAAACTTCAAGGAAAATAAAACATAAATACCAATTCAATGGAAAAGGATAGAACAGAATACTTCAGACAGTACAGACTCAATCATCTAGAAGATTATAAGAGAAGAAGCAAAGAGTTCCAAGAACGACAGAAACAAGGGATTGAAGCACATGATGAACACTATTACCATTCAATAGAAGAACTAAAAGAAGCAGAAGCAAGAGGGGAAGGTCGTATCAACTGGGATAAATGGCAAGAACTCATAGATAAAACAAAAGAACAGTTCAATGGCATGACCTTCCCAAAGAAACAAGAACATCAAAATACCAATAACAGTGCTGTACCAAAATGGGTCTATCGCAATTCCACTGGACAACTCCTTGGACACTATGAAAGCACAAAGGAAGTTATGGAGGCATTCTCATATCTCAACCTAACGAGAGGAGTAATCAACTACTATGCAGCAGTACAAAAACCATACTTCAAGCAAGACTTGTATTTCTCCAATGAACCAATTGTACTCAAACCAAAGAAAATAAATGAAGCTAACGTACCAAGGAACACAGCAGCCTACGACCTAACAACTGGAAAACTAATAGCCATCTTCCGTACTACCAAGGAAGCAGCAGAATACTTCAAAATGCCTCCAACTCAAGTTGGATATGTAATCTCTCAGAGAAACGGAGTGTATAAAAGACTAAACCTAAGATTCCAATACCAAGCGTTAACTTGACGTTAACTCTGGATTACTTTCAGAAATACCAATCAATATGAGACAAAAAAGAGCTTGCTACGCCTACAAAAACCATGAACTAGTAGGATTCTTCAACTCAATCAATGAAGCCTCAGACAAAACAAAGGAGAATACAGCAACAATCAGAAATATCCTAGAAGGTAAACAACAAATCACAAGAAAAGGATACGTTTACACAGATGAACCTTTAACTGAGGAAGAAATACAGTCAATGCCAACAATAAAGGAAAAAGAAACAAAACAAGAGAAAAGATTCAATAATGACTGCAAAAAACTCTTCAATGGATTCGACTACGAAGTACCTTGCTCTAACCATCAAGTAACTTACCAAGCTCGAAGCAAAGAACAAAGAATAAAGGATTTCAAGTACTTTCTGTACCAAAAACTCTATACACATTGGAATTCAATACCAAAAGCAGCAGTTAACCTTGAGCGTATCTACATACAGGAATTTTTAGATTCTTTGTCATAAGTTTTTTTTGTTATATTAAGTTTTTTTTAAAATGTATGATGTGGGGTAGAGAAACGAGTCTCTACCCCTTGGATGAAAAAATCAATGGGCTAAACCCATTTCTAAAATAAATTTTTTAAAACCATAAACATTATGGACAAAATTATTGAAAGGCTTTTAATAAGCAATCTAGATGGAGCAGAATCCATCACAACTACCGTCACAAGAGAGAACGGAACAAGAGCACATTACTACATCTTCAAGCAAGATGAGAAAAACACTAACCAACCATATGTTGAGATTCCACTCTGGATTTACACAAAGGTCAATGGAAAAGGAAAAGACTCACATTTTATCACTGTAGCAATGTCTGATGAAGGATATGTGGTGCATGACTTGAATAAGGAACATACAGTAAAACCAATTTCAATGAAAACAATTGGACTACCAATTGATGAAGCAGAAGAAATGGATAATTGGCCAGAACCAATACCACTAGAAGAAACAGACATCTTTGATAACCTTTCAACACAACAGATTAAAAGGTGCATTGGTAGGCTAGAATATGAGCTAGAACAAAACAAAAAGGCAGAAGAGATACTAATAAATGACCCATTACCATTCTAAAGCCTATGGAAAAGTATGATGTAGCCAAACAAGAAGCATATGACTTCAAACTTCTCCAAAAGCTCAATGAAGATGTTTTCCACTTGAATAATTTGGAAAGAAGAGAAAGTAATACAGATAAAGACCCAATAGACGCAAGCGGAATGACAGAAGATGGTAGGACAATAAATATAGAGATTAAATACAGAAATAGTATATACCCAAGAATGATGTGCGAGACACATAAGGCTTTCTCACTCCTAGATGAATGGGTATACCATGAAAGAGTACCACTCTATGTCAATTTCGTAAACAATGGAAAAGATGTATATGTCTGGAATCTACTCCATATACCACCAAATATGAAACATATCTCAAGAGAAGAAAAGACAAAATCAAAATTGTATGGAGATAAAGAAAGCGGATATAAACTGTATTTCAGCCTAAAAGCAGCAAAACACTATGCTTTAAACGAAAATAATCAATATGAATTAAAAAAAGGGAACTAAAAACAGTTCCCTTTTAACATTTATATCACCATGCTCTCAACCATCGAAGCAATCTCTTCATCATTGGTCAACTGATGAACATATTGGGCAATGGTATTAGGACTACGAGCCATGAGAGTTGCAAGACCAGCAATGGTAGAACCCTCAGAATTCAAATAATGACAAGCAAACGAATGTCTAGCTGTGTACATAACAACCCTCTCACACTCCACCAAAGGCTCATTGCAGCCCTCATTAACATTCTTCCTTATAGTTTCCTCATTGATATGCTGAAATGCCCTCCTAACCCATTTAATAGCATTCTCAGAACAATGCCAACTGTCCTTCAACATCTTGTAATCATCAACAGTTTCCTTCATCCTTATCGGATATACATAACCATTCACACTCCTTCCCATGAAATGCTCCAAACCTATAACACAGAACATATCCCTCTTCCAACGAACTTGAACTTGAGTCCCACTCTTCTTGCGCTTGAAATCAATAGCCCAATAACGCTCACCCTTTATCTCAATAGCCTTGCAGTCACTAACCTTCAACTTCGTTATCTCAATCGGAGCACTCCCATTCAACTTGTACATCAACAAAAACCATAATATACCAAACTCCCTAGAATTCCTATTTCCAAGCTTCTCCCATGCTCCATCCTTGTAATGCCATCTGTTAGACACACCAACTCCGTTGGAATGCAAGGAACTACCGTTCCCACCATCCCTCTCAATAATCAAATCCAACCAATAATCCATCAACTTCTTGATATGACTCTTGTCCAAGAAATAATCCCTACCCTTCGGCTTTAACTTCTGAGTGAACTTCCACTCTCTGAATGGATAATCAGACGATGAAACCAAACCCTTTCCAATCGCATAATTCCATACAGAAGCAATTGAACCACATAATCCTCGCTTGGTCTCATCACTTACATCACACCATGAAAGAAATCCCTTGACGAAAGCCAAATTAACCTCGTCAACAATAAAATCATCCTTCCCACAATACTCACTCAACTTGCGATGACAATACTCATAAGAATACTTCGTCTTGTCCTTTAACCTACGCTCATCTATCAAACACTTCATAACATCCTTGAATACATTGGAATTGCCGTTGAAATCAATCCTATAATCCTCCAACAACATATTCGCTGTGTAAACCTTACTGTGAAACTCAAAGTCATTCTTACGCTCAATTACTCTCTGCTTGATGTCATACAACATCTTGTTCAAAACAACACTGTTTGCACAACTACGCTTCACAACCTCTCGCTTGCTGTCCCAATCTCGCTGAAGACATGAAACTCCAGTGGACTTCTCAACTCGACCATGAAAGCACACAACAATGTAAATAGGAAACTCGTTGTTTTTGTTCATCCGATTCAATTTTTGAACCAATCTGATACTTGCTGATGATAACTTTGCCATAATAAATACAATGTTTTAACTGTGCAAATGTATGAAAAGAAAATGAGAAAACAAAATAAAATAATAAATACAAAGAATAATTTAACATAATTTAAGTCTCATTTAAACACACCTTTTTTCTCTCTTTGTCTCATTATATAAAGAGATAATTCACACACATTTTCATCATCCATTTATTTCATAAATGGAAATCTTTATATTTTATACAATGGAACTACTGTAGATGAAGTTCCAAATAACTAATAAACACACTGATAATCAATAAGTTATAAATAGATATAAATATTTTGTCTCATTTATGAACACTTTTTAATTTAATAAACTATTTATTGATAAATGAGATTAATTATGAAAGAGTATTTTGACATGAATGAAAAACAAGACTTACAACAACTGTATGAGTTTAATTATGAGAAACATCTATTCGACAGTATAACACCAGAGAAAGAGAAAGCACAGATTGATTGTACAGCAAAACATAAGAACAGAAAGTTCGCAATTGAGATTAAACACAGATTGATACCAATAAACAAGTACAAGACGATAATGATTGAGGATTACAAGTATTTGGAGTTAATGCTTGCATACCAGTTCTCTGGTCTTGAACCCCTTTATATTAACTTCTGTAATGATGCTGTGGTTATATTCAATTTAAATAAATTGAAATCAAAACCAAAACAAAAGGTATTGGATATACAGAGCAATGGATATGATAAACTCCAGAAACTAGAACGTAGGTACTACTTGGATATTAATGATGCTGTAATATATGATTGGAAATGGAAGACGCAACAATATTCTTAAACTACATCAACGATAATTACGATAAGGTGGGGGGTACATTAAAGCTATTATCAGCCCAAAGGAAAATGAAGTATTCTGAAGACGCATTCCATGAATCAATATTACGATGTCACAAGGCAATATCAAAGAAGGGTTATTTAAAGGACAAATCAGCTTATGGCATTACATCATATTTGATACGTAGTTATTTCAATTTGATTAATGAGGAGAAGAGGAGTGCGAAGGTAAAGAAGAGAGACATGAACTACAACAGTGATAACATAGGGGGGTTATATGAGGACTATTACAACTCCAATTTTACAGATGCAAGACAAAAGGTGGTTAGTGATTTATTCAAGGATTTCAGTGTGTTGTATATCATGATGGTTGTTGAGCAGCAATTTGACAATGAGAGTTTTTATTTGTTCAAGTTGAAGGAGTTGATACCAGACATGACGTATAAGAAGTTGGCAGAGAAGACTGGTCTCAAGGGGGTACGTCAGAAGGTTGTAACCGTTAAGAAGTGGGTGCAGCAGAACATAAGCAAGGAAGACATAAGGAAGGAATTTTATTTGATATATGGAGATATTATTTGAAATAATTGTGATGGTTATAATATTCTTCTCGGTTAACTATGGGGGGTATTGGATAACCGAAGTTAAGGGCTTACCAAGTTGGCTTCAATATAAGCCGTTTATATGCAGATTATGTTTAACCTTTTGGAGTTTGATGGGGGCATATATTGCATTGGGGTTAAGTTTCTCATGTTTATATTTAGGAATTGGTGGATGTATATTGGCAATATTGAATGCATTGGCAATGTGGATTGACCAAAGGAATAAGACAGTAAAGGTGTGAAACAAATGAGAAGTTTTAAATTCAAGTTTTGGAAAAAGGAAAAGAAAGAAAATAAACCAGATTTTGATAATTTGGTAGTTAAAGGATTTGGTGATTATGAATTGGACAAATGAAGATGTAAAGTTGGTAGAGAAGTTCATTGACATCAAGAACAAGGGTTTCTATTGTGATGGTGGACAGTTGACTGAGGTTTATAACAGAGTTTTGGATAAGAGGGCAGCACCAACGAATTGTGGTTCTTGCATCAGACAAAGGATAAATGAGTTGGAGGGGGCATTAAACACATTTAAAAGGCTCTCTGAGGCCAAGACTGAGGATAAGGTGGAAGATAGTCCACAAGAGGAAACTAAAGCCGTCAGAAAGGCTGGAAAGAAGAAGTAAGTTATGCCACAGAAGTTAAGCAAAGACCATATATATTCTGAGGGAAAGGTAAAGGGTAACTATAGGTTGGATGAAGACCATTTATTACCTTCCAAGTTGCAGAGGTACAAGAGGGGTGAGTCTTTTGCTGAGAGGGCTAGGAGCACATTGTTCAATCAAGTTGATGATGTGTTGGATGAGGTATATTGTGATATATGCAATGGTGTTGCAAGGAGTGACATTATTCAGAAGTTGATGAAGACCCAATATGAGAGTCAGAGTGGTCAGCAGAAGAACATGACTTATAGGACAGCGAATGAGTATTACAACTGTGCTTTGGACAGAATGCATTTCAACACTGACATTGAGCATGCCAGACTTAAGGATATATTTTATAACCGTTATGAGTCATTGTTGGAAGCTGCTGTTAAGAAGGGTGACATATTCAATGCCAAGGGAGTGTTGGACAGCATGGCTAAGATATTCTTGGGAATGGACAAGCAGCAGAACAACATCCAAATAAACAACAACAAGGATGGTATAACAATTCATTTCGGATTTGTCAAGGATGATGACAATGAAGATATTGAAGACCAAGAGGTGATTGAAGAGACAAATGAAGATTAATTTCGATATTAAATTAACAAAGAAGCAGCAAGAAGCCTATGATATTCTTCATGAGAAGGATTGTAGGTTTCTTATTGCTCGTTGGTCTCGTCAGTGTGGTAAGACGGTATTGGCTGAGATTATGTTGATTGAATATCTATGCAAACCAAATCTATTTTCAGCCTACATATCACCAACGTTTTCTCAAGGTAAGAAGGTGTTTGCTGAGTTGAACACATTATTGGAGGGTAGTGGTATCATTAAGAAGTCCAATGCTGCTGATTTGCGTATTGATACCATCTATGGTTCAAGTCTCAAGTTCTTTTCAATGGAGTCACCAACCGCAATCAGAGGTAATACCGTTAGTGGTTTATTGGTATTGGATGAGGCTGCATTCTTTCCAATACAGTTATCAGATGGTCAAGACCCTTATTATAACGTTATATTCCCAATAATCAAGGCTAGGAAGCCAAAGGTATTGGTTATATCAACACCTTGTGGAAGGCAAGGTATGTATTATGACCTTTATCTCAAGGCATTTAACAAGACGAAGGGGTATAGGGAGTTATCTGCAACGATATATGATGATGACTTGATAACACCAGAGGAGATTGAGGATTTGAAGAAGGGTTATCCACCATTGGCTTTCAAGCAAGAGTTCGAGGTTGAGTTCTTGGATAATGCTTTGACAGTATTTCCCAATTTTGAGACTTGTTTTGATGGTCATTTTGAAAAAGGTAGGTGTTGGATTGGCATTGACCCATCGAGTGTGGGTGAGGATAACACCATTGTATCGATTATCAACAAGGATGCTCAAGTTAGGCAGATAAAGGTTGATGGAACTTTAGACCAAAAGTATGCTAGGATTGCCAAGATTATCAATGATTATAACCCAATTGCAACGTATTGCGAATCAAATTCCATTGGAGAAGTAATGTCAAATGAGATTAGGAAGAAATTGTATAGGAAGAGCAATTTTTACACATTCACAACGACAAATGAGAGCAAGAAGCAGTATATATCTCTTCTTGCAGTCGCTATTGCTAACAATGAGATACATTTTGAGAAGGATAACAAGCTTCTTTACAGTGAATTAGGCACATTCAGCTTTAGATTAACCAAAGGTGGCAATATAACGTATGCTGCGAGGGACGGTTATCATGATGATACTGTTACTAGCTTGGGAATTTGTCTTCAATGTAGGGAGGATTTTCAATATAAACCTATCAATAGGGGTAATTTTATAAGAACTGGAATTAAATTTTTCGGATAATGGACAAAAATGAGAATATAATTGATTTGGGAGTGTGGAATGTTCCAAAATCTTGGGATGAGGTCACATTAAAGCAGTATCAAGAGATTGAGAGTTATTATGAGAACAAGGAAGAGAACTTCGATGTTCGCAAGGTGCTTCATATCCTTACCAATCACACCGAAGATGAGATAAATATGTTGCCAATTGACTTTCTTGAGAAGATTATGGGTAGTTTAACATTCCTTCAAGAGCCAATTAAGGAAGAAGAGCCAAGGAATTGGATTGAAATCGATGGTGAGAGGTATACGGTTCACACTGAGCAGCAGCTTAAGACTGGAGAATACATTGCTTCTGATACAGCATTGAAGGGTGACAAGCACAATTATGCTGGTCTTTTGGCTATATTATGTAGGAAAGAAGGAGAATTGTATGATTCCAAGTTTGAAGCAGAGGTATTAGAGGATAGGATTAAGCTTTTTGAGAAGCAACCTATTACGAAAATTTTGTGTATAATAGGTTTTTTTTTACAATTATACATAACATCCATGACACCTACCCTATTGTCTTCCAAAATAAGGGAAGCAATAGACCTCACTCGAAGGGATATAGAGACTTCTGCGAAAAATGGGGAAGTATCAAAACGCTCTATGAGGTCTGCGATGAAAAAATTGAAAAAGTTGGAGAAGTCTATCAGCTCTATTTAAGTGATTATCTCCAATATTTGTCTTATTTGATTGACAAGGGTGATGCGGACAGAGAGGAAGATGCATTCCAAGAGCAGCGTAGAAAAGCAATGAAGGGTAGACATTAATCTACCTTTTTTTTCATGTTTATCAAAATGTTTATACAATGTTAAAAGACGTAATTAACATATTGAGGGATGTATCTTTGAGACATCATGGTGTTTACACCTTCAGATACCAAGGTGATGACCTAAACAATGCTCAGAACAATTATAAGATGTTCCAAGTGTATGTGGATGACATATCATTGCATGAGTTGAATATAACAACGAACATCTTCAAGGCTAGGTTTGAGATATACATCATTGGTTTCGTTCATGATGACAAGACAGTTTTGGACATTCAGAATGATGCTTATACCATTGCTTGTGATATAATGTCATATATTGATACTCAGGAGGCATTTCAAGGCGTTCTGAGCGTCTATGACTACAGTATCCTTACACTTGCAAGGTACACTGATGATTCGAGCGCAGGAGTCAAGCTTTCGTTGACCTTGCAGATGCCTAACCCAGTCAACTTATGTACATTGGAAGACCAATTTGATGATGAGCCTCATAAGGAAGAGGAGGATATGAAGATTGACATTAACACTGAGGACGTTGGAGAGATTGAAATCAATCCAATAACGTTGCCAATTAACAGAAAATGCTAATGGAAGTTGGAAAGATTGTAATGGAGTTTTCAAAGGACTTGATGACCCTTGTTAGGATGGTCATGGAAAGTAATGTTGGAATCAATCGTAAGACTGGTTCCAATACTCTTGTTGACTCCAATATCTACAAAACATTATCAGTTAAGGCCACCAATGATGGTGACTTGATATTTGACATCATCTTGAATGATTATCTTACGTTCATTGAGAGTGGTCGTAGGAAAGGAGCTAAGATGCCTCCAGTAGAGCCTATTGTTAGGTGGGCTAGGTCTAGGGGTATTCCAACTGACAATGGAACGATATATCTGATAAGGAGAGCCATATCAAGGGATGGTATCAAGCCAAGACCGTTTATGGCTCATGTATTGGAGGAGATTGACAGAGAGTGGGATGAACAGTTGGCAGATGAGTTATTCAATAAGATAATAAGTGAGATAGATAAATTCTTTAACGAATGAATATAACGTATAATAACATTAGTTCACCAGAGCATTTGATAACATTCACAGATGTTCCAAACATATTGAAGGTGACAGATTACGATGGAGGCTACAAGGCAAGGTACACACTTACCTTTGTGGGAAACTTGTATGGCGAGACCACTGCTGACAGTCAATGGTACATTACACTGTTCGGTGATACCATCAGCAATGTGTTGGATGCAAACAACGCTGTCAATAAGACCTTCCATGTGAGTACGGCAAACACCTCTACTGCTGCTTCTGTCGCAAGGGCATTGAGGAATTGCCCTAACTTGGCAGCTAATTTCATTGTGGAGCACAGTGGTACAACTGTTGAGGTAACTGCAAGGGAGGTTGGTAGCATCTTCCAAGGTGGTAATTACTTCGCAACCAACATTGCTTCAGCGTATATGGGTAGGGATGGACAAGACGGTAGTGCTAGTTCAAGTCTTAACGGTGCATTGATTGATGTTGATGTTACCAAGGATGGTGAGTATGTCACCACATTGGAGAAGAACTTCTACAATGGTGAGGCGGCATTTGATGTATCACCAGTGTTGACAACGATTGCACAGCATGGAAAGGTGGAATGGTATGAGTTCAAGATTAGCTCATTGAAGAACGGTGAGTATGCATTGCTAGGAAACTTGGAGCATAACTATGTAACAGTCGGCTATATGTGCAACCAAGGCTACAAATATCTCATTTTGGATAATATGAACAGAGTATTGCTTGCTCAGAATGTATCAAGGGGTGGAAACAACGGTTACACCAACAAGACAATGCTTTACACCTATGCTCCAAACATTAGGCTTTCACTGTATCACTACAGCAATGTGGCTCCTTGGATTACCATAAGATACCTTGACAGTGCATATAACTTCATTGGCAATGAATCTTCACAAGCATGGCCTAAGACCAACAATGATGCATTGCTTTATGATTACACTATCAATTTGAACCAGACATTGTTCAACCAAGCGTTCTACGTTGTTGTGCAGTTCAATGACGGTACTGATGATATTGAATTGATATACAAGGTAATCAAACCTCTCAAGGCCACAGAGTATTGGCAGAGGATATATTGGAGGAATTCATATGGTGGAGTTTCATTCTTTGATTTCACTGGACAACGCAGTGAGACTCGCAATCTTGAGTTGTCAACCTATCAGAAGAACATCTTCGGCTATTATGATTCAACAAGGAAGGATTATAGGAATAACCAGCAAGTGAATGTGCCTTACAACGTATTGAACAAGGCATATGACAATACTGTTGACTATTCTGTAACATTGAAGTCACATCTGTTTGAAAATGATGGAAAGTACATATTCAATGACTTGATACAGTCAAGTGAGGTTTGGACTGAGATTAACGGTGAGTTCTATGAAATATTGTTGGAAGATGTATCAGTCGAGGAACAGAACATGAACAACATATATGAAGCTACAGTAAAATATAAATATTCACAACATCCAAGTTTATTGTAAAATGGTATATAAAGAGCATTTAGTAGAATTGTGGGTGAATGGGAAGAAGGTAGAGTTTGAGAGTCAAGAGAGCGTTAATATTCGTTTTAACAACGTTCTCTTCGACCCTACCAAGATTTCTAGTTCTCAAGCGGAGTATTCGTTTGAGTTCGAACTTCCTTGCACCCCAACTAATAACAAGATATTTGATTATGCGAACAACTTGAGCAAGTTGAACAAGTTCCATTCAAGATGGAATGCCGAGTTATATGCTGATGGAAACTTGATATTCAAGGGTACTATGACTCTTAACTCTGTGAAGGACAAGATGTACAAGGTGAACTTGGTATCAGTTAAGAACAACACCCTTGATGAGTTATTCGGAGAAGAGGTGATGACTGACATCAGACTTGCGGATGGAACACATTGGGACATTCCTTTTGATGGTGCTGGTTCCACTGGCTACTCCATTAACTACTATAACACCGAGATTACCAACAGAACTAGGGATGATGTGTGTTTCCCATTGGTTTCATACGGTGCATTACCAAAGTCACCAAGTGGCACTACAGAAATAAGTGATAGTGAGACTCTTAAGGAATATACATCAAAGTTCGTATTTGATAAGTATAACAGATGGTACATTGAATCCTTCTCCCCTTCTATCTCAATGCTTGAGACAATGAAGAGGTGCTATGAATACAAAGGCTTCAGTGTGGCTGGTGATGCATTCCAAGACACCTTCCTTAAGGACATCTTTATGAGCACCAACTTGGCTGATGGTCAAGACCCAACGTATAATCTTGGAAACCCTAAGTTTGGTCAAGTAGACCTATCGCTTACACTGTCAACAAGTGGAAAGACTAGTTATCCTCAAGAGTTGAATTACCCTTATTTCAAGGTGTATGGAAATGTAGAAAATGGCTCATATCTTGAGAGTAAGACAGAATATAACTATTCTTCCATTTTCTTGTATGATGCCCTTGCAGACGGACAAGTGACAGTCAACGCTCCTTCATATATGTATCAGCCTAATGAGAAGGTGATTGTGATACCAGCAGATGGCTTCTATAAGATTGAAATGACAGTTTCATCAACTCTTGATACAAGTGGTAGTCTAACGGTTATGCATAACATCTATGACCCACTTGAGAGACAGATAAATCAAGAGAGCATACAGTTGCCAGTAGGATTCAATGAGAACACACCAATTGAAGTTGCATTGGTACGAAACTATGAGGATAGCTATGAGTTGATTAAGGGAAAGAAAAACAAGAACTATGTGACTGGTAATCCAAACCAAGATACATATACCTTAAACGGTAGTACTTACCCTAATGTCAATGAATGGTTGACTTGTTTCCCTCATGAGGATGCGTATAATTCAACACTTCCAACGGAACAGAATGACCTTACCCTTTATAATACACAAGGTAGGAGAAGGAATGATGGTTCTGTAAGTGAACATGTCGGTCCAAGAAGAGCAGCAGCAGTAACAAGGTCTGGTGGAGTATCTGGTCATGAAGCCTATGGAGGCGGTGGTGGCGGTACGGTTGATAGTAGAGGATTTGATAGTAATAGTGGTAGAAGATGGACACCAGTAAAGTTGGGATATGTCTACAACGATGGTGAGATAATGGCATATGACCAAGCTGTTTCAAAGTCATTCATCTGTGGTTTCTCTTCTTTCTATGGAGGTATTACAAGTGTGATGAAGAACGGCTATAGTTGGTCAAAGTCAGATTCCGATGAGAACCAAGCTTTCTATCCAGAGATAGGTTATTCATTTATGAGAAGGACTGAGGATGGAGGTACTTCGTTTGAGGAAACACAGTACAACTATAACACATATATCAATACTCCAGTATCATATGTGAATGTCAACAATCAAGGAACTTCGATGAACGGTTATGTTAGCTGTATGTGCTATCTTAACAAGAATGATGTTCTTGAGTTGATGGAGGTACACAGAGGTTTTACCACCACTGCAGGAACTAACGTCCTTTATAATACAACGACAAACATCAATTTCAAGATAACAGCCGCTTCACCTAGGTCTTACTATGAGCTTCAGACAGCGCATTACACCTATAACAGTCCAACCGAGTTCGATGTTAACCTTAATCTTGCTAATTTCTTCAATAAGGAGAAGAAAATCAGTGATTGGTTGCAGAACACCATCGATGCTTTCAACTTGGAAGTGACCCAAGACGGAAACAACATAAATATCAATACCAAGAAGAAGTACGGTTTTGACAAGTCGGCAGTTGACCTTGATGATAGGGTTAATAGCAATGAAGCCGAAGCTTTGGTAATTGACTATCCTAGGTCTATGGCTGTGAAATACAAGATTGACATCGAGGAATGGGGTTTTGAGAAGTCTGTAACCCCACAGTCAAAGTTGAATGATGCTGATTGGTACAAGTATGGAGATAGTGGTTTCACTGAAATATTGTTGAATGATGACTTATATGTCACCAACACATCAGAAAAGAGTCTACAGTACAGCTATACTTGGTATGACAATTTCAATTGGATTGCTGTTGACAGTTCTTTCGTAGAGGATACTGGAACAACAATGAACCTCAGAATACCAGTTATAAGCAAATATACCTATATGATTGACGGTTATAACTATGAGGAATCAATGAAGCATGATGGAAAGGGTTTGGCACAGAGATTTTGGTTCAGACCGAAGCCAACAGACGCATATGTATGGACTAGGACATATCCAGTTGAGGTGATTAATGTGTATCAACCAACAAATATATGGTCAAACGGTGGTGATTTGGTCTTGAATCTTAGTTATAAGACTACTGAGAAGTCACTTTTGAATGAATTCTTTAATATAAATGCTTATTTGGCTTCAAATTACGTAGATATTGAGGTTTATTTGAATGCAATGGAGTACAATAGACTCAAAAACGGTGCTTTGGTGCATTTTGACAGTGATTTATACGAAGTTGTTTCGATAGATGGGTATGACCCAACTGGATTTAACCCAACAAAGCTAAGAATAATGAAAAAGGTGGTTTGATGACCACCTTTTTTTCATGTTTACAGAAATATCATAAGAAATGGATGGAAAGAAAGTCTATCAGATAGAGATTAACGGTATTAAGGACTCAATCAGTGCTGTTGATGCCCTTAATAAGGCTCTTAATGACCTTGAACAAAGGATAAAGTCACTAGAGAAGAGCAGTGTTAGCGTAAGTGCTAGCGGTGGTAAGGGTAATGCATCAGCATTGTCCGAGGAAGCTGCTGTACAGAAGGAGATTAACAAGCTTAAGCAAGAGGGCGCAACGCTTGATGCAAAGATTGTTGCAGCCCAAGACGAGGTATACAAGAAGGTTGATGCCACAAAACAACTTTATAAGGAAACTGTGGCAGACCAGAAAGCTTTGGCAGCACAAGAGAGGTTGACTGCTGATGCTTATAGCAACACCATGCAAGGTATGAAGTCACAACTTGCAGACCTTAAGGCTGTTATTAACACAACAGACCTTGGTGATTCGGACAAGATTAAACAGATGACAGACCAAGCTGGAGCTTTGACCAATAAACTGAAGGAAATGGAAGAAGCTTATGGCCAGTTTGGAAGAAATGTCGGTAACTATCAAGATGCAGCTAATGGTTTCAAGGGATTGGCGATACAAGTTGGTGATGTGACCCAGAAATTTGACAATGCAAAACAAGCATTGAAAGAGCTTAAGAAGGAGAGGGATACATTAGCAACCAAGAAGGAATTGGGTGTTATTTCTGAAGAAGAGGCTAAACGTCTTCAAGATTTGATTCCAACAGTTGCTCAGTTGCAGAGTGCCATCCAAGATGCTGGCAAGCCTATGGATGCCCTTATGGACACCATGCAGTCATTCGTTGCTATAACTCAAGTATCCAAGGGTCTTGGTGCTTTCTTTGGTTTTGATAATGCAGAGATTGACAAGACAATTAAGAACCTTGTGGCTTTGCAGAATGCAATGCAAGGTCTTCAGACCATTCAGAAGCAGATACAGACAAGGGAAGGTATAGGTGGATGGATAGCACCGTTCACAGTCCAGATTGATAAAGCCACAGCCAAACTATTGACATTTAATACAGCGTTATTGGGCACTGGAAAGGCCGCAAAAGTCGCTGGTGTTGCAATTAAAGGATTCAGCAAGGCACTTAAAGTAGCCCTCAGTGCTGGTGTTTTAATTGTCGTTGACTTGTTGGTTGATGGCTTAATGAATTTGATTGATAGCCTAAAGAAGGTTGATGAGGCTGCTGAGAGAGATAAGGAAGTTCAGAAAGACCTTGCTGAAGCATATGGTCAAGCACAAGGTAAGCTTATACAATATAAGACAAAGGTAGATTCTTTCAATGGTTCAAAGAAGGAAGAGAAGAAACTTGTCGAAGAACTTAACAAAGAATTTGGCGATACTCTTGGAACATACAAGAGTCTTGCTGAATGGCAAGATGTGCTCAAGAAGAAGGGTGAAGCTTATATTCAAACACTTATAAATCAAGCAAAGGCTCAAGCTGCTTTGAATGAGGTAACAGCAGCATATATGAACCTTGAGAGTGTTAAGCAAAAGGCTGCAAATGGTGATTACAGTCATTGGTATCAGTCTCGCCAGCAAGATGCAGAAGCAGCAGCAAGGGCTATTGAGGAAGCAAACCAGAGAATTGCAAAAGCTGAAGAGAATCTTGCAAACACTATTAAGGCAAATGATGAATATGCAAAGGAAAATGGTGTTGGTAATTATGCACATCAGATTACGAATAATGGTCAGAAGACTAAGAAAGCAGTTGATGATGTTCAAAAGACGTTAAATGAGCTTGAGATGAGGCTTATGAAGGAAGGTCTTAACAAGAAACTCAAACAGTTGGATGAAGAAGAAAGACAGACCATCAACAAGCTCCAAGAGAACGGTAGAAAGAGTGGCATTGAGATTCAGAAGATTCAAAGGGCATATGCAGCATTGAGGGCAAAGGAAATTCAAGAGTATCTTAAGACACTTGAAGGAAAAATCAAACAGTCAGCAGACAATATCAAGAAGGTTCAGTTTGAGATTAATACGAAGGATATTGATAATCAGATTGATGCGTTGCAGAATAAGTTCGATGAGTTGTCAAAGGATTTCCCAAGAATCAATAGTCTTATTACGAATGTTGAATTAGGTAATTTAATTGGTACAAAAGGTTTTGAGGACGCTTCTAGGGATATTAATTCTTTGATTACCGTAACTAACTCTACCTTAGAGCATTCATTCCGTAAAAGATATGAAGACACTGTAGAGTATTATAATAAAACCATCGAATTACTCAAAGATAACATAGAGAAGCAGAGTGCGCTTAATGCACAAAGAATAAATGAACAGTATCTGCAAGATTGGGAAGCTGAAAAAGCAAGGTATACTCTTCTATACAATGAGAAAGAAAAGGAGAAAGAGCTACTTGATGACCAAATAAAGAACTTTAAAGTAAGGAATGATACTGAAGCCAAGGCATTAGAAGAGCTTAAGAAAAAGAGGGCTGAAATTCAGAATCAGATGGAGGAAGACCTTCGTCAGCATGGAGAAAAGCAACAGCAGCTTACTGATGCAAAGAACAATGCCATCAAGAAGAACGAAATTGATACTCTCAATGAGATACAAGCAGCCCAAGAGAGGTATTATAACCAACAGTTGTCTAATTATAGGGACTTCCAATCAAAACTGAATGATGAAATCAGTAGAAATCCAGTTGTTAGCAAAGGTTGGGGAATTGTCAATGTAAAACAAACTAGGAGAAATTACACTGAAATCATTAATGCTTCAAGAGAAGCTTTAGCACAGATTAGAGATGATAGAGACAACCTTGAAAATGATTTCGAAGATGGCCTTATTAGTAAGGAAGTCTATAATGCTACCAAAAACCAACTTAATGACCTTGAGAAGGAAATTAAGAACGGAATGGCTGTTACTATAGAAGCTGATAAGAATCTTATTGCCGACTTCATTGCATCTACACAACAGTATCTACAAGCTGCAATGGATTCATTCCAAACAATAATGAGTGCCGTATGGGATGCTCAAGACGTTGCATTTGATAAGGAACAAGAACAGTTGGAGAAAGACAATGATGCTCTTGAGGAAGCTCTTAACAAGCAGCAAGAAATAGTTGAAAAACATAAATCAGCAATTGACTCCATAGAGGATGAACTAGCAACTTCTAGGGGTGACAGAAGACAGCATCTTATTGACCAATTGAATGCTGAAATGGAGGCTCAGAGAAGGGCAGCAGAAGAAGAGAAAAAAATCCAAAAGCAAAAGGAAGCAATAGAAAAGAGACAAGATGAACTTGAGAAAGAGAGAAAGAAAGCTCAATACAAGAGAGACTTGTTGCAAGCAATTGTGAATGGTGCAATGGCTGTAACTATGGCGGCAATTAACACTTGGCCAATACCAGCTATTCCTATGATGGCTCTTGCAGCATCTACCACAGCAGCACAGATTGCAATAATGGCAGCAAACAAGCCTTATGCAAAGGGTGGACAGCTTGACGGTGGTGTAGCTCAAGGTAAGAGACATTCAGAGGGTGGAATTCCAGTTCTAGGTGGTAGAGCTTCAATTGAAGGTGGAGAATTCATCACCAACAGACAGACCACAGCAAAGAATGTTGACTTGCTTGATTACATCAACTCAAAGCATAGAAAGCTTAACATTGATGACTTCATTGACTTCTATTCAAGCGGAAAAGCCAAGAAGAACTTTATGTCATCAAATCCTAAGACAAAGTTCGCTGATGGAGGTACAATTCCAATGCTCAACAATGACTACAACTTTGATGACAGATTGTTGTCAGCATTTGAGGATTATGCAAACCGTCCATATGTTGTTAGCGTTGTTGACATCAATAGTAGACAAGCAGCAGTCAAGAATGTTCAAGTTTTAGCTGGTTTGGGTGAGTAATTCATGTTTAGTATAGTAGTAAAAGTTAAATCTTTCATAATTTTTGAAGTTATTTTTTATTAGTTATTATTCTTAAGAAAAGGGTTGTCTGTGAAGATAGCCCTTTTTTGGTTTCATGTTTATAAAAAGCAAATAAAACAATGAAAGCAAAGTTTTCTGATTTGAATATCAAAGAAAAACTAGCAATTATCAGTGCTTGTGCTGCATTTGTATGCGGATGGGTGTTAACTGGTATTGCAGCCTTTGTCCCACTCCTCTTGAGTGAACAAAGTATACTCTGGATTCTTGGACAAGCAATGACATATGCAGCAGCAGTATTTGGTGTATCAATGTATTTCAATGCTGAGACTAGACAGATGAAGCATGACATCAACAAGCATATCGAACATATGGAGAGGATGCAGATTGAAAGAGAAAAATTAAGAAAAGGATTAGAAGTAGAAGAAATACCAGATGAAAATGAAGAATAACACACTAGTTTGGGTATCTTTAGCCATTTGTGCAATAATACTTGGTATTGTTTATTTTGTTGGAAATCCAACAGAACCAAATGTGGTAAAAACTGACACAGTATTCACAACCAAGACTGACACATTATGGAAGGATACAACCATAGTTAAGAAGGAATATGTACCAACAATCGTAGAGAAAATCCAAATTGATACCGTATATGATTCAAATGGTGATACCATACAGTTAATTGTTGAAGCTAAGAAGTGGGAAGATTCGATTGTAAGCAACAAAGACACAGCTTACCTACAGATATTCACCACTGGTATTAAAACCTCCTTAGACAGTCTTAAAATGCGTCTTAAGACACATACAGAGGTGATAACCAATACAGTTGAAGTGACGAAGATAGTGGAGAAGAAGAAAACAGTTTGGGATAGGTTTCATATAGGGCTTCAAGCTGGTTATGGATACGGTTTTCAATATAAGGGGTTAGAACCTTACGTTGGTATTGGTGGTTCTTTCGATTTATAAGGGCTTGTTGGGTGAGTGGTTGAGCCAGATGTCTGCAAAACATCGCACAGTCGTTCAATTCGGCTACAAGCCTCCAACAAAGTGAAGTAAGTATGAAAAACAATATAAAGGAAATGAAGAATCCATACGTTAACCAGTACGTAGCTCCATTGGGTTATCACTTCATGAGAAGCGGTATCAACTACGGACGTATTGCATGGTTTAGCAATGTGGATGGAGTAACAATAGAGAAAGATGAGGATAGTACTGTTAAGAATAGCAAATAGACCAACCTATTGTATAGGAAAGTTATACATCGATGGAGTTTACCAATGTGACGTTCTAGAAGACACTGACAGAGGACTTGATGATAAGATGACAGAGGCTGAGATACTTAAGAAAAAGGTTAAGGGGCAGACAGCCATTCCAGTGGGAGTATATCCAGTGTATATAACTTGGAGTCCGAAGTACAAAAAGCCAATGCCATTGATTGAGAATGTTAAAGGTTATTCTGGAATTAGGATACATAGTGGGAATTCCGCAAAAGATACCGAGGGTTGTTTGCTTGTGGGAAAGAATAAAGAGGTTGGAAAGGTGCTAGAGTCTAGAAAGACCTATAACGAGTTGTTCAACATTTTGAACAAGACTGATGAGAAAATAATCATTGATATACAGCGAAAATACAAGGTTTAATGCTGTTTTCATGTTTAACAAAAGCATTTTCAGTATGGCTAAGAAAATTAAACGTTATAAAGTGGGAATGAACAGCGAGACCTATGCTATAAGTATGGTTGAAAGCCCAGCTATAGAATCAGATTTCGTTGCATTATCAAAGGAAGAGGAAGAAAGACAGCAAGTATTCCTAGAGAGTAATGAAAAACATCTTGTATACGGTGCTGCATTAATTCCAGACAAGGATATTTATAGAAACAATGGAGAACAAGAGTTCTACATCAATTTTAGTAAGGAAAGCATTGAAAAGATGTCTCAAGACTTCATGAAGGAGTACAGACAGTATGAGGTTAAAACAGACCATGAGGATGTTGCAAACGAAGTTTGTGTTGTTGAATCTTGGATAGTTGCAGATTCCTATAAAGATAAATCAAACGCTCTAGGAATCACAGTCCCAGAGGGAACTTGGATGGTCGCAATGAAGGTTAACAACATTGAGACTTGGGACAGAATTAAGAGTGGAGAATTGAAGGGATTCAGTGTTGAATCAATGATTTCACTCGAAGAGTTTAGTAAAAACGATAATAATATGATAGATACGAATGAGGACATGTTCTTTGATAAGATTAAGAACGTATTTAAGGAAGTTCTTGCATCAGTCTCAATGACCAAGCAAGAAGAAGAGATTGAACCAGTCAATGAGATTGACTTGGAAGAGCAAACACCACAAGAACCAGCTGTAGAACCACAGCCAACTGTGGAAGAACCTAATGAACCAAAGGTTGAGGAACCAGTGGTAGAAGAGCCTAAAGTTGAAGAACCAAAACCAACTGAAGAGCCGAAGGTTGAAGAGCCAAAGACAGACCCACACCTTGAGGAACTGATTAACAGTTTGAAGGAAGAGGTCGAAGCACTCAAAAAGATGAATAGTGGGCTTAATTCAAAAGTTAAGGAGTTATCGAAGCAGCCTAGTGCTCAACCAGTTAACACTAATGCTAGACCAACAAATGCAAGTGGTGTTGGAAATCCAAACTATCAAGCTTGGAGAAAGCAGTTGGAGGCAATGATGATAGGTTAAATAATAAAAGGGTTACAGTGGGTTATAACTCCATTTGTAACCCTTATGTTTTTTTAGTTTTCCGTTACAACATAGTGAAATGGAACTTTGTGTAAACCCATTTCTACTGCATTCCATTGACGATTTCCATATTTTGACTAGTTTTCCATCTAAGGTGTATTGGTAAACTTGTTTTGTTTCTAGACCAACTAACCCAAGATTACATTCTCTACAACAAGGTTCAACATTATCCTTGGTATGCGGTTTGGAGTTGTCTAGACGATTACACCCTATCTTTCTCCAATCACTTTCTCCGCAATGAACACAAGGTTTGGATAGTATGTTTTCAACTAACCATTGAGGTGTCAAATCACCCTTTCCTCTACCATACTTTCTATCAAGTTCATTGTAAGCATGTACCAATTTATTGGCTTTTCCCTTCATCGTATTACGATAACGTTTTACAGCTTCTTTTTGTTTATCTTTTCTTTCTGTGTCTGTCATAACATTTGATTTTAGCAAAGATATAGATAAAAATTGACAATTCCAAATTCTACTTTAGGATATTCATGTTTAAAACAAAGAAAAATTAAATAAAGAAAATAAATTTTAAATAATCTATTACGCATATGAGTAATTTTATTGATTTAAGTGGTCTTACTTATTGTGGCGCAGAGGCTAGAGAGATTTTCTCTAAGGACATCTATGACATAGATTTGAGACAATATGGCATTACCTTCATGGATAATGTTAAAGGTAAGATGAAGATTTACACTGGAGAAATTGGTGACGCATGGCAGTTGTATACTTGTCCTTTCACCCCAGCTGGTAGTGCTTCATTGGCAGAGGCTTACATCGAGCCAGCAGCTATCAAGGTTAACCAAGAGAACTGCTATGACACATTCTGGAACACATTCCTTGTTGACCAGACTGAAATCAGTTTGAGAGGTGGAATTCCTCAGACCTTCGGTGAGTGGTACTTTGGAAAGCTTCGTCAGAAGATGGCAAAGGAATATCAAGAGATATTTTGGGGTGGTGACACTGCTCGTACAGCTTCAACCAAGACTTATCTTAAGGCAGTTGACGGTATTGAGAAGCAGCTCGCTGGAAACAGTGGTGTAACTAAGGTTAGTGGTGCTTCATTCACTGTTGATAATGCAATTGCACAAGTTGAGGCAATCATCATGAAGGGTATTGAAGTAGCTAGTAATGCAGAAGTTGACACTGAGGGTTACAAGTTGTTCATGAACCATGCAGACCTTAGAGTTCTTGAGGTTGCTCTTGGCAAGGTTTGCTGCCCTAACACAACAAATGCAGTATTTGCAAATTGGGCTAGACAAGATGGCCGTATCTTCGTAATGGGATATGAGATTGTTCCTTCAATGATTTCAAAGGGCAAGATGATTTTTGGACCAGCTCGTAACTTGGTACTTGGTTATGACACATTCGATTCTCACATCGAGTACAAACTTATCGACTTGAGAGACACTACTGGTGATAATATGTTCAGAGTACTTGCAATCAGCAACATTGCAGTTGGTATCATAATGCCAGAGTTGTTCGTATTATCTGAGTAATTAGACTCATTTGTCCGCTTTACGCTGAAAATGAGGAATGAAATGACTCATTTGTCTACACATATAATTTCAAGATGTTGGAAGGTAGGTAATTGGGCTTACCTTCCACTTCAAAAAGGAAAAATAATAAATCAAAACAATACATAATATTATGGCATTATCTTGTAATTTAAATAAAGACTTGCTTCGTACCAACACTTGTGGCTATAGCTTGCCAGAGGTTAAGGATATTTACATAGCAAACTTTTCAGATGTTACTTCTGCTCCAGTTAGCTATGATTGCGAGAGTGGTGTTGTTGTAACTGCAATCACACTTTCAAGTGGTGCGAAGTTCTATCACATTGAACCAGCAAAGAACTCAGTAACATTTACTGATGAGCTTGTTGTTGAAGACAATGGTAATAAGTATCGTACTCACACCATTACTTTCAACCTTACTGGTAAGTATGATAAGGACATGGTTTGTCCAGTAGATGCTCTTGCACTTGGTCGTTTCTTCGTTGTTGTTGCAACTGCTGATGGTGAGTATCTTGCTCTTGGTAGAGCAGTAGGTATGGAAGCTTCTGAGCAGTCTGTAGCTGGTGGTGGAGATACCAATGGTGTTACTGTTACTCTTACTGCTAATGTAACTGAGAGTGCAGTTCCACTTAATGAAGCAGCTATTGAGACTGTTAAAGGGTAACTAATTTGACATTCAATTGTTAAATCAAATAAAAAAGTTGAGATAATTTTTGGTTATCTCAGCTTTTTTTCGTATATTTACAAATACAAAAGAAAAAGAGACTGATTAATCAGTCTCTTTTTTTATTCTCCCTTTCTTCTGTTTAGGTTTTTCTTCTTGTTCATACCACCTTGGGTCATCTATATCTTTTCCTAAATTGTGATATGTTTCAAAACCTTTGTTGTCCCAATTTTGGACTAGGTATACGTATCCGTCTTTCTTAATTATCCTATTCATATTTTTCATGTTTATCTAAACATGATTTTATAGATGGGACAGTATAGTTCATATTATTTATACCAAAAATACGAAAAGAGAGGGGAGCAAGATTGGATACCTTGCTACCCTAATACTTTCTCAATGAGTGGTGATTCAGCAAATCCAATGCCTTTTGTAATGAGGGTGGAGAATGACCCAGCTTGTGGTTATGTGGATGTGATGTACAGATGGGTTAACCTTGACCCTACTGTAGTCTGGGTTTGTGAAGGTACAACCAAGTATTACAAGCAGCAGAGACAAGTATCATATGACGGTGGTACGACTTGGACTAACCTTGAGGAATATCAGAAGGGTGAATTGATTGAGACTAGTTCAAGTGATTGTGGAGCACCAATATATGCTTGGAGATTGGTTAGCGGATACATCTGTGATGACTGTGAAAGTGGCAAATTAAGTGTTGGTGTATCATCCTATACTTACACCTTGGAATGTGGTACTGCTACAACTTTAACAAGTGGTGATGTTGTTAGTTTAACAGCAAAAACAGCAATTGAATGGGCTGTGGTAGGTAATTGTGTTGAAACAATTGATGTAAATGCATTCAGTGGTTGTTCCGCAATGGAATTCTGTAGGATACCAAATAGTGTAAAGACAATTGAAGATTCTGCATTTAGAGCTTGTTCAGCTATGACTGAATGCTCTCTTCCAAGTGGAATACAAACAATAGGAAACAGCGCATTTACCAATTCAATATCATTGGCATTCATTAATCTACCGAATGGGATTACATCATTAGGAAGTGGTGCTTTTTGGAATTGTTTAAACTTTAGATACATCAACATACCAAATTCATTGACTACGATACCAAGTTATTGTTTCTATAATTGTGATGGTTTGACAGACATTGAACTACACAATGGAATAACAACTATTGGAGATTATGCTTTTTACAATTGTGATGGTATGTATTCGATGACATTACATAGTACGACACCTCCAACAATAGGTGCTAATACCCTTACCAACACAAGTTCAAGCCTAAAGATATATGTTCCAGCGGCATCAGTTAATACTTATAAAACCGCAACAAATTGGAGCACATATGCAAATAATATATATGCAATAGAATAAGAAATGGCAGATAGATGTAAATATCAGAAATTACAATACCAAGTATCTTACAATAATGGTTCAACTTGGGAGAATGTAACACCTATTCAAGTTAAGAAGGGTGATGTAATAGAATATATGTCTAGAGACTGTAGTGAAATTGAAACATTGTATAGATGGGTTGACTTGGAAGGTACTTATCTTTGTGATGGCAACAATAAATATACTAGACAGATTCAAGAAGAAAGCTATGACAATGGAGTTTCTTGGTATGCATCATATCCAACGGTGTATCAAAGAGGTACTTTTGTTGGGGTTGATGAGGAATATTGTACTGATAAGTTTGTTGGACACTATGTGAATGCAGAAGAAGACGGAAAGTGTCCATCACAATGGATTTGGAACGGTGAAACATGTGTTTATATTGACCCTCTTAAGGTTGTAAAATGTAACAATAGTGGAGTACTCACTAGTGGAGAAACAAGTTACTATAGTTCATCTATAACCAATAAAGCTTTTAGATTAGTATCTTGCGAGATAGGTAATTGTGTTACAAGTATTGGTTCATACGCTTTTGCATACGAATCGTTTTTAAATGGATGTAAGATTCCAAACACTGTTACAAGTATTGGGGATAATGCGTTTACAGGATGTGCTTTGCTTACTAGTATTGGGGAATATGGAACTAATGCTTCTGTAGAGATACCGAACACTGTAACAAGTATAGGCGAAGGAGTTTTCAGTGTTTGTAGAGGTTTGACAAATGTAATTGTTCCAGATAGTGTTACAAGCATAGGGGGACATGCATTCACTGGCTGCACAAGCCTTACTAGTGCTACATTATCAGTAGGTGGAAATGTTGCAACTTTGGTCGCTTGTACGAATTTAAAATATGTTAGAGTTAAAGGTGGTATAATTCCATATTATTTTGCACCTAGTTCACCAATAGAAACTCTTGTAATAGATAACGGTGTTACTAGTATTGGCCAAGAAGCTTTTGAGTTTTGTAGTGGTTTAACAAATGTGACTGTACCAGATAGTGTTACAAGTATTGGCAAATATGCTTTCCTCAGATGTTATAATCTTACAAGTGTTACAATTGGTAATGGAATTACAAGTATAGGTCAAGGTGCATTTTCTTTTTGTAGTGGACTTACTAGTATAGAGATTAACAATTCAATTCCTCCTACATTAGGTTATGAGGCTTTAAGAGGTACAAATAATTGTCCAATTTACGTACCATGTGATAGTGTTAATATATACAAAGCGAACAGTAATTGGTCAAGTTTTTCAGACAGAATATTTGGTATTCCACCATGCGGAGACCCACCAACATATTACAAATTACAATCAGTATATAGCAATGGTAATAGCCGAAATGTAACATGTGATGGTTATAACTTAACTTTGTCTTCAGCAACAACTAAACCAAACAGCAGTTCATATCCATATTCAGCAATGACTAGTGCTGAAATTGGAGAATGTGTTTCAACAATTGGTGATGGAGCTTTCCAAAGTTGTAAAAGCCTAACAAGTATAACAATTCCATCTTCAGTAACTAATATTGGGAAATATACATTTGCAAGTTGTACAAGTCTTACAAACATAGATATTCCAAGCGGTGTAACTAGAATTAGTGAAGGAACTTTCCGTTATTGTAGTGGTTTTACGAGTTTTACTGTGCCAAATACTATAACGAGTATTGGTACTAGTGCATTTGAGGCTTGTAGTGGTTTAACAAGTATTACTTTATCAAGTGGAATTACAACAATTAATACTAATACATTCTCGCACTGTACAAAAATAAAAGATATAGAGATACCTAGTGGTGTAACATCGATTCGTACTTACGCATTCCATATGTGTACAGGTCTTACAAGTATAGACATTCCTAGTGGAGTCACTTCCATTGGAGATTCAGCTTTCTTGATGTGTAGTGGCCTTACAAGTATAACTATTAACAGAACAACACCTCCATCTTTGGGTAATTATGCATTTGACAACACAAATAATTGTCCGATTTATGTGCCAAGTGGAAGTGTAAATACTTACAAATCAGCTTGGAATGGTGATTACACAAACTATGCTAGTAGAATATATGCAATTGGTGCAACAAAGTTTAGAGCGACATATGAAGGCGGTACTAAATACTCAATTTGGTGCAACAGTAGCACAAGTATAACATCAGCAATGACAAGACCAAGTGGCTATATTTACACTGCGATGACAAAGGCAGAAATTGGAGGTTGTAATACAACTATTGGGGAAAACGCATTTAGTGGTTGTACAAGCCTTACTAGTGTGACAATTCCTAACAGTATAAGAACGCTATCAACTCGCTCATTCTCTAGGTGTGAAAGTCTATCAAGTGTGACAATTCCTAGTAGTGTAACGACAATAGGAGGCAATGCTTTCACTTATTGTACTAGTTTAGAAAAAATTGATGTTCCAAACAGTGTCACAGTAATTAGCGGCTCTGCATTCCAAAGTTGTACGTCTCTAACTAGTGTCACAATACAAACAAGTACCACAACTATTGGAAGTCATGCGTTTGAAAACTGTACAAGTTTGAATAGTGTCACAGTTAATAAGCTAACACCTCCAACATTGGGTAATGCTGCATTTGACAACACAAATAATTGCCCAATATACGTACCATCATCGGTGGTTAGCACCTATAAATCAGCTAGCGGTTGGAGTACTTATGCAAGTAGAATTCAAGCAATACCATAACAAATAAACTAAATATATACAATGGTAACAGAATATAAACCAAAATTAGACCTAGGATGTAGATATTCCTATGACAAGTTAGAGAATGTTGTATACCTTGTATCAAAGGAACATACAAAGCTAGTATATATTGACAACGGTGAGGCTTACATTGATGGCCTCACCGAAGTTCCAATGAGACTTGAGGGTTTCAACATCCAATTTACAGAGGAATCTAGCCTTGATGAGCGTTACAAATTTACCAAACAAGTGACCTTTTCCCTTCATGGCTATGTGCCTCATACAGTATTCAACGGAAAGTACTATGTTATCCTTAAATCAAAGGATGGTACGAAATGGATGGTAAACGTTGATTTCCCTTCAAAGGTTACATATACATTTAACTTGAATGGAAGTCAATACCAGACAGATTTCACCTTCTCTTCAGTTAGTAACTTTCCAACATTGAGGCTTGCAACTGAAATTGATGAGGGTGTTTCCCCTTGCAAGCAACTTAGGACATACGGCATTGAGTCATTAAGGATGCTTGAGACGGATTACTGCAAATTGGACGTAGCTAGCGGCATTGTATACACCTATGATGGTAAGGAATTTGTGGATGTTGAGTATCTTGGCAATTCTTGCTCACTTCAAGAGTCTTTTGATGGTGAAAAGGTAACGACAACCATCAATTTCGACATTGCTTTCGATGCATATAAGTCATCTTGGCACTATAATTTGCTGGAATTCCTTCAAAACCATTATTCCACCATTATTAGACCAAAGGGAGGTGATAACACCTTCTTCAGTGGATTTAATTTCGGCCTAGAACCATCGTTTAATATCGCTACAACGAGTCAGAATGGTCAAAGTGATATAATTACAGTAACGTTGATAGAAACAAGCTCATACGGCTCTGCAAACGTTACAGATTGGTCAGAACAAGAGGATACTGACACAAGATGGGTGTATATCAAGAAGGTTTATGACTACATTGGTTATGAATGTATTTCATATGGTCTTGCAAAGTACCTTTTGCAGCAAGAAATAGGTAAAAATGGTCAACCAACTGGAAATTACAAGTGTCTTGAAGGATATGAGTCACAATTCAGTGGTTTACATATAATTGGTACATTCTCAAGCGAGGTAACGTTCAGTAATCCAGACTGTCAGACAGCTCTTTGCGAAGTTAGCACAGATATTCCGAATACAATCACATATACAGCAGCTACTTGTTACACATATAGTTATTCAGCATCTTGTGATTGGGAGGTAAGCGGTCTTGCAGAGTACATGACAGTAACACCTTCAAGTGGTTCTGCTGGAGCATCTTATACTCTATCTGTTTGTAACACAAAAACACCAACAACTAATGAATCTAGTACTTTTACAATTACAAGTGGGGATAAGGTAAAGGTTGTTAACGTCAATTTAGTAAAAGATAATGGTATTCTTAATCCAACTTCTGTAACGATTAACTGTTTATCTCAGACTGTGATGTTTAACTTCAATGCTAATTGTCCAATAACAGTTACAAACATTGACAGTAGACTAAGTTATCAGATTACGAATTCGCAGTTGTTAATACAAGTTCCAAGGAACTATTCAACAGAAAGTGGTATAACATGGTCAATAACGGTTAAGGATTGCCATGATAACACTCAGACTGTTACAATTATACAAGATAAGACCTATGAAAGATGGGTTGATACTAGTGATTACATATGTGACGGTACTACTAGTTATGTGAAACAGCAGCGTTACACTGGTACCACTTCCTCTAACATCAATACTCCAACAGTAGAATATCGTAGCGGAGCAAAAATTCAAGATTCAGACTCAAGATGTGGAGGTTCTGATATTAAATGGGTTGAAAGTCAATATTTCTATTGTATTAATGGCGATAAATGGAGTTATGAGGAAGAATATGTTAAACCTCAAGGTGGAACTTGGCAGAAGACTGGAAATATACGTCTTAAGGCTATGGTTGAAGCCTCTTCAAGCTTCTGTAATGAGAATGTTGAATATAAATGGGAATTGACAGACAGATGGCAGTGTTATGATGGTGAAACACCAACTCCAACATTTAACGGAAAGTTCCTTGCTCATTACAGTGACAGTTCAACATATTCAGCAGCATGTGATGCAACTTCCGCAGTAACTACTGCGGACACAAATGCACATTCAACATCGTATACTGCAATGACGAGTGCTGAAATTGGTGATTGTGTGGTAACTATTGGAGTTCAAGCTTTCTATTATTTTACTAGTCTTACAAGTATTACAATAGGAAGTAGTGTAACCACTATTGAGCCACTTGCTTTCAATAGTTGTGAAAGTCTTGAGAGTATCACTTGTTTAGCTACAGCTCCACCAACATTAGGTGTGATGGCACTCAATATCACAAACGACTGCCCTATATATGTACCAAGTGCTAGTGTCAATGCATATAAGTCAGCAAGTGGTTGGAGCAATTACGCAAGTAGAATACAAGCAATACCTTAATAACAAAAGGGGTGGTCATAGGACTATCCCTTTTTTCATGTTTATAGAAATATTATAATATTATGGGATGCAATTGTGAACCAAAGAAATACAGTATCTCAATGGGGTGCTGCCAACCAGTGTTAGGACCAGTTGAGAATTACTACACCAAGTATCAGATTGATGAGATGCTTGAGGAAATTGAGAGTGCAATAACTAGCGGTTGTTGCATTACACCAGAAGAGGTGGACGAAAAGATTGATGAGGCAGTCAGTGGAAAGCAAGACACACTTTCTGCTGGTACAAATATCATCATCAGTGGCAATGTAATCAGTGCTAGTGGGTGTGACCTTACAGACTATTACACCAAGGAACAAGTCGATGCAAAGATACCTTCTTTGAATGGTTATGCTACCGAACAGTGGGTATTGGATAAACACTACATAACTGGAGTTGACCTTTCAAATTACGCTACACAGAATTGGGTTCTAAGCCAAAACTATGTAGTATATACAGAGTTTATACAGTATATCGCAAATCTTCAGAACCAAATTGATGCTCTTAGAGCACAGATTAGTGGGTGTTGTGCTGACACTGGTACTACTCTTACTCGTTGGATTACAATGACTGGTTCTAGTGACTATTGTTGCTCTGGTACGACTAAGATGACAAAGGAAGAGGAAGAACAGAGCACTGATGGAGGTAATACATGGGTTTCAACTGGAAACTACCGCACTGGTAGTACAGTGATTGAGGCAAATAGTATTGACTGTGGATATACACCATCTAATCCAAAATTATATGCAACTTATAACACATCAGAAACCCTCACAATTCAATGTAATGGTCAACCATTAGGACAGCTTGAACCTCAACATGGTGGAAGCCCATATATAGGCAATATGCTTACAGTCGAGATTGGTGGGTGTGCAGAGGAGATTACAAACGATACATTTGGAACTATTGCAACCAATTTGAGAAGTGTTGTAATTAATGAGGGTGTAGAATATATCGGTCAGTCTGCGTTCCAAGATTTGTCAAATCTCTCAGCAGTTACAATACCTAACAGTGTAACAAGTGTAACTCATTATGCTTTCAGTGGTTGTACTAGTCTAACCAATCTAACATTGGGTAGTGGAGTGACTACAATTGGCGATAATACATTCAATAATTGTAGGTCAATGAGTGGAAGTGTAGACCTTCCAAATGTAACTACAATTGGTGGTGGTGCGTTCAGGAACTGTAAAAATCTTACAAGTATTAATATTGGCAGTGGTATAACAAGCATCGAAGGATATGTGGTTGATGGATGTAGCGGTTTAACTGGAATTACCATCGATGCCGTAACACCTCCTTCAATTAATTGGTTTACGTTTGCTAACTCAACTTGTCCAATATATGTGCCAAGTGCTAGTGTGAACGCTTATAAGACTGGACATTCGAATTGGCAACATTATGCAAATAGGATTCAACCAATACCTTAATAATCATGTTTAATCAAATAAATCACAATGATTGAGAATTACGATGAAATAATGGAACAATGGGGTGCGCCAGAAGTTGGTACTTGTTCTGCCATGATGACGATAGAACCAGAAACGGATATGAAGAGGTGGTGTGTCCAAAAGACTGTCACCATCCTAGCCAATGCCGACTATTACTATACCAAGACAGAGGTTGACAAGTTGCTTGAGGAGATAACAGCAAGCGGTGTGACCAAGGAAGAAGTTGAGGAGATGATTGCTACGGCAATCGCTACAAAGGCAGACCAAGCAGACCTTGAAGCACTTTCAGCACAAGTCCAAACCAATACAGAGAGGATATTGAACACATATACGAAGCCAGAGGTGGATAACTTGTTAACTTCGTATTATACAAAGATACAGACAAACAGTATGTTTGGAAATTATTCAAAAGTGGAAGATACCACACTTATCCTAAATGCAGAAAACATTAATTAATTATGGCACAATTAGATAAAATTAGACTTAGCGGAACAACCTATGATATTATAGACGCAACCGCAATACACTCACTTGACGGTTACTATACCACTGGTGAAACCAATGCTGCTATCACAGCAGCTACAGACGCACTTGCACAAGCAATTGCAGAACAGCACTATCAAACAAGCGGTGACGTCCAGAACGCAATCACTGCTGCAACAGACCCTATTAACAGTGTGCTTACGGCACATACAGCAAACACTGACATCCATGTGACCATTGCTGACAAGACAGCTTGGAATGCGAAGCTTGATGAAGGTGACGTTGCTGGACTTTTCGGAAACGTACTCTATGATTCAACCACTCAGAGAATCAATTTCTATCATGAGTCAACTGGTGGTACTGTCCTAGCATACATCGATGCTTCTGACTTCGTTAAGGATGCTTTCTTGGACAGTGTTGTTGTCGAAGATAGGGTTATAAGCGGTGAAACAGTTCCTTGTCTTGTATTCACTTGGAACACTGATGCTGGAAAACAAGAAACCGTAATTCCTATCGGTGGAACATTTGACCCAGCGAACTATTACACAAAGACTGAGGTTGACAATATTGTAACTAGTATTACCCAAGACATTGAAGAAGCCACAAGTGGAAAAGCTGATGTTAGTGATGTTGTAACAAATGTTACAGTTACTGATGGCACTGGAAGCCAGAGTAATGTAGTATTTGTTGGTTATACTAAAAATGGTATTGGCACAAACGAAGGTATTTACACAGTTGGAAGTGGCCTTGTAAAAGGAGTTGGAAGAGAAATTTCTGTTGATACCAATACAATTCAAGAGAAACTTACTAGCGGAACTAACATCAAGACAATCAACGGCAACTCTTTGCTTGGTAGTGGAGACATTACAGTTCAGACATTGCCAACGGTTCAAGGTACTACATTAATATTCAGTTAACTTTATTTATATCTTTAATATTCAAAAGGGCATTGCATATGTTGTAATGCCCTTTTTTCATGTTTATAGAAAATATTTCGAAATATGTCAAACATAATTGATTCAATACAATTAAGCGGTACGGTTTATACCATTAGTGGTGGAGGTGGAAGCCCAACAGTTGAGCTTACCCAAGCCGAATATGATGCATTGGTTACTGCTGGAACTGTAAGTGCTAATACATACTACATTATAACAGATGCTTCTGCTGGAGACCTAACACAATATTGGACTTCAGCACAAACACAAGCTGCAATTACATCAGCAGTTTCTACAAAACAAGATACATTAGTGTCTGGAACGAACATCAAGACCATTAACAATGAGAGCATCTTGGGAAGTGGGAATATCGATATTCAAGGTGGTGGTGTGGATGTTGTTCAAACAACTGGTACTTCAACCACTGATGTTATGTCACAAGATGCTGTTACAACCCAATTAAATGGTACTGTTAAATTATCAAATGTAGGTACATATTTTATTAATAATTTAAAAAGCTACACAAATTCATTAGAAATTGTTTTTCATAGATTTGATGTTAATAATACTGTCATTGGGTCAAGAATTTGGTATGGAAAAATTAATAACAAATATACTTGTGGGTTTGGCAACCCTGCCCCAAGTGATTTGATGAATTTATCCGTTGTTGAAACATCAGCAATTACCACTTCAATATCAAGTTCTTCAACAGATGCTCAAGTTCCATCAGCAAAAGCAGTGTATGATGCAATTCAAGAAGGTGGTGGTGGTTCATCATATACAGCAGGTGATGGTATTGACATTACCAATGATGTAATCAGTGTAACTGGTAAAGTAGATACATCTACTTACAACACTTATACTGCTGCAACAAATACAGCATTAGCAAGCAAAGCAGATACTGCAACAACCTATACCAAGACTGAAGTTGATACAGCATTGAGTGGCTATGTAACAACAGATACTTTACAAGATATTACTGCACAAAAAACTTTTGTTGGCGACCCTACTAATAAGGAAAAAAGTATAAAATTCAAACAGTATGACGATGCAAGCAAGGTTGGCTTTGTTATAAAAAACACAGCTGATACTAACAATGAGTTAGCAACATTTGAGTTTAGACCAAACACCTTTACAATTGATGGGGTTCAGCATCCATTGTTGTACTTTGGACACTACAGAAATACAAATACAGCAAATGCTGGTGTTCCACAAACAGTTATTGGTTTCAGACAATATGACCAAAAAAATGCTGCTGCTTATCACTATCTGATACCATTGCCAGAGAAAGCCAAAACACCATTTAGTTTAACAACATCATTTAAGGATTATTATGCCCCAATTGGATTCAAAAATGGTTCAACAATGATTACCACTGATAATACTGGCGTTGCTGATTTCTCTGATGTATTGGGTGGTTTGAAACTCGTTAAATTATCTCAGAGCGAATATGACAGTCTAGCGACCAAAGATAACTCAACTCTATATGTAATTGTAAACTAATATGGCAGATTCAATTAAAATAGGAAATTTAGATATAAGTTCATTCAAGGTAGGCTCTGATGATTGCAAGGTCTACCTTGGAGATACTTTATTGTATCCAACAACACCGCCAACACCACCTACACCAAGTTACAAATGGCTTGCAACATATAGTGGTGGTACAACATCAAGTGCTGAATGTGACAGTTCAAGTGAAATTGTTAGAGATGAGATAAACGGAACAAACCTTGTAAGTGTTGAGATTGGTGATTGTGTTACAATTATTGGTGATAGTGCTTTCGATAGTTGTACTAGTCTTACAAGTATAGATATATCAAATAGTGTTACAAGTATTGGTGATTGGGCTTTCAGAGATTGTACTAGTCTTACAAGTTGTACAATAGGTAGTGGTCTTACAAGTATTGGACAAGCTGCTTTCGTTAGATGTACTAGTCTTACAAGTATAGAAATACCAAGTGGTGTTACAAGTATTGGTGATTATGCTTTCACTTATTGTACTAGTCTTACAAGTGTAACAGTTAATGCAACCACACCTCCTTCATTAGGTTTTATTGTTTTTGATGAAACCAACAATTGTCCAATATATGTCCCTTCAGAATTAGTTGATGTCTATAAGACGGATACTAATTGGAGTTATTATGCTTCTAAAATTCAAGCAATACCAAACAGTTAATGCAATATGATTAAATACAATTCAAATACAATAAACGACTGGAACTTTGGTGATGACAACATCATCAAGGTTTACCGTAATGGTGCTGTTGTGTTCTATAAGTTCGACAGTGAACAAGGTGGTTATAAGGTTTGTTATGCGGTTGTTGATGATATTACGCAATATTCAGAAACAGAGTTTGAAGATGTCTATGACAAAGCAACTGAAAAGTGGTATAAACTGAATAACCTTAATCAATATGAAGAATACGGCATTTATGGAAGTGGAAGGAATATCACATACTATAATGGCAAACTTACTGTTGATGATGGCTATGAATATGAATGGAATGGTTCAAGTTGGGTTAATCTTGGTGAGGTTAGTGGTAGTTCAAGAGTACCTACTGGTTATAAAGAGGTTGAATATATTCAGAACACTGGAACATCATACATTAACACTAATTTCAAACCAAACCAAGATACAAGAATTGTGTGTACAATGCAGTGTGTAACATCATCACAATATGGTAGATATTTTGGAGCAGGTGGTTATAATACAGCTAATGCAATGCAATTTGACTATGAGAGTGGTGCTCAAGGTACATTACATATATCTTGGGGCCATATAGCAGGTTGGACAACATATTCTTCTTGTGTTGGTGATTATAACGTTCATACATATGATTGGGACAAGAACTACTTTTATAGAGATAAAGGAGAAACAAACCAATTTTCTGCATCCACAACTTATACTGCATTCCAATGCGTAGCTAATTTAGGTATATTCTGTCATATAAATGACAACGGTACAGCAGCTTCATCAAAAAATGAATGTATGGTTGGTAAAATGTACTCATTCCAAATCTACGACAACGGCACATTGGCTAGAGACTTTGTACCTTGTAAAAGAGACAGTGATTCAAAATATGGGGTTTATGATGTTGTAAATAATACATTCTATTCATCTGCAAATTCAACAGCACTAAGCGGTGGTTCAGAAACAGGTACAACTGAATATCCAAAATACTACTCAGAAAAGTCAGAGCCATTGGATAATCTTACATTCAATACAATGGAAGAAGCAGACGATTATGCATATAACAACTGTGTGTATGTTGGGTTCAAAGCAACAATTAATGGTGATAAGTATGTATTCAGCGGTGATTCACAAAGTGGTTATGAGTGGGTATATAACCCATCAAGATTACCTGTTGGGTATACAGAGGTTGAATATATTCAGAACACTGGAACATCATACCTCAATATAGTATTCACTCCAAACCAAGATACAAGAGTTGTATGTGATATGCAACTTGTAACAGCATCAAATTATCCTCGTTTATGGGGTGCTGGTGCTTGGAACTCAGCAAACGGTATAATGCCTAACTATGAAGGTGGATATTTCCAAATGTCTTGGTTGGGTAAAACGTCTTGGACTAAATATACTAGTGTTCCAACATCATATGATAGAAAAGTATATGATGTAAATAAGAACTATGTGTACATTGACAATGTTCAGATTGGTTCAAATACATATACCACAAAGACTGCAAGTGACCCAATTGGTGTCTTCACTTACATAGGTAGTGGTAGACCATCATCTTCAAGTTATTGGGGTCAAGAGCACTTCAAGGGTAAGATGTATTCATTCCAAGTGTATGACAATGGAACGTTGGTAAGAGACCTTGTACCTTGCATAAGGGACAATGATAATACTGTTGGAGCATATGACATTGTTAATGATGTATTCTATACAGTGCCTACAGGGTATACAACAGATAAGTTGGTAGCTGGTAATCCAATCTAATATTTATAAAGGGAATGGAGAAATCTATTCCCTTTTATTTCATGTTTATGATAAAAATATAATAATTTATCATAATTTATAATATTATATGGCTAGAACACTAGGAGCAAAGAATAAACCAAAGATACAGAAAAACAGTGGTGTATTCTTGACAAACTTTGAAAAACAAATTGAAGGTTCGGCAGTAACTCGCAAGAGTGGTTTTGATTGGGTCAATTGGGGAATCAAGAACAACTACCCTAACCTATTGCTTGACCTTTATAACCAATCACCAACTCATCGTTCAGCAGTTAACTTTGCAGTACAGTCAATACTTGGAAACGGTGTTGATTATAACCAAATGCAAGTGAATGGTGATGAGGTTGTACCAAACTATGCCCAAACATGGGATGAGGTAATTAAGTCTCTTGCTACAGACTATATCCTTTATGGAAGTTATGCTCTCCAAATCATCATGAACAAGGATGGAAAGACATTCAGCTTTTGGCACATGCCTCTTGATAAGGTGCGCTGGAGTGAGTATGACGAGGATGGACAGATAACAAGCTATTGGATATGTAACGATTGGACTGCAACAGCAAAGAACCCTCCTTTTGCAATTGATGCATTCGACATGAGGGATGATTTCAAAATTGATAAGGGAAAGCCATATCTCTATGTATATCGTACATATTCACCAACAATGACATATTACACCCAACCCCACTATGCTGCTGCAATTAAGGCAATACAAGCCGAAATAGAGTACACAAACTATGACCTTAAGAACATTGTCAATGGCTTTACCCCAAGTGGTGTATTGACACTCCCAGAGGTTGAAACGGATGAGGAAAGACAAGCAATCATTGCTAATATCACAAGGATGTTCCAAGGCAGTGAGAATGCCAACAGTGTAATGGTGACATTCAGAAATAACATTGAGGACAAGGGTGTTGAATATACACCATTTGCAAAGAACCAAGGAAGCTTCAACTTCTATGCTGATGCAAACCAGAGAACAATCAATAGAATCCTTGAGGCACATCAGATACCAAATGCAGCATTGATTGGAATGCCAGACATATCTAACAGTGGTTTCGCAAGTGAAGCAGATAAGCTTGAGGTATCATATCAATTGTATAACAAATTGACTGGTAATTATAACCGTATGGCTGTCATCAAGACCTTGAATATGATGCTTAAGATGAACGGCATTGATACTGAGATTGTGATGAAACCTCTTTCATTCAATGACTTCGGAAATGATGCTGATGTAAAGGAAAGAACCTCAACCAATGGTGTTGAAGAGGATGAAAATAACGTTGAAGAGCAAAAAGTGAACTAATATGATTATTAATGAGAAATATTTCAAACAGTACTCACCTATCCCATTGAACTACAATATGACAGAGGTGAAGAACTACATACCAGTTGCAGAGAAGATTTGGGTTAAACCTCTCATTGGATATGAACTCTTTGACGAAATCGAAGAACAAGTTAAGAACAATGAGGTGTCAGAAGCCAACGCAACACTACTAACAGAAGGTGGATTATGGCAGTATCTTGCATTTGCAACAGTATATGAGGCTCTACCAATGATTTGGTCTCATATATCAGAGGTAGGTGTGACAAAGGGCAAATCAGACAATTCTGACAGCTTGGACTTGAAGGACATGACTTATGTAAGCCAACACTTGAGAAACCAAGTTGAGGTATTGAAAGACCAATTAAAGAAATGGATTTGTGAACATTACATTTATTACCCTTTGGCTGATGTTTGTGCTTGCAACTGTGACT
>Ga0247608_10000969_pt1 | contig 42545 bp, 77 predicted proteins | sample 176DNAGHGlowgp2_FD_193490 | JGI IMG/M metagenome (GOLD analysis project Ga0247608, IMG submission 193490) | Sheep rumen microbial communities from Palmerston North, Manawatu-Wanganui, New Zealand - 1766 DNA GHGlow gp2 | ecosystem: Host-associated > Mammals > Digestive system > Stomach > Rumen ...
CGCTTTAGGAAAAGCAATGCCGAACGGCTTTGGGCAGATGGGAAATCTCATTCAGCAGTTTCAGCAGTTCAGGCAGAATTTTAATGGCGACCCTCGACAACAGGTACAAAATCTTTTAAATTCTGGCAAAGTTAGCCAAGAACAATATAATCAGGCGGTACAGATGGCGAATCAGCTCCAGAAAATGATGGGTGGCAGATGATACGCCTATTTTACTTGATTGCAATTCTGCTGATTGCGCATAGGCAGATTGTAAATATTTATTTTGAAAGGTGGTTTTGTGTATGGCTCTGACAGATGAGAACAGTGGAGCTTCTATCCCTGCGACCATGCTTGTTGGCCCGACCGGGTATGCTGGTTATCCGATGCAGGGTGGAGGCAGTGGCTTCGGCAACGGCTTTGGAGACAATGGCTGGTGGGTGATATTGCTGTTCTTGCTCTTGCTTGGCAATAATGGCTGGGGAAATAACGGCAATTGCAATGGTAGCGGCAATGGTGGTGGCCTGTATCCTTGGATGAATCAATCTAACCAGATCAATGACGGATTCCGGGATCAGATGCTCAACACCACTGTCAATGGCATTCAGCAGGGCGTAAATAACCTGTCCACTCAGCTTTGCAATTGCTGCGGTGATATGCAGATGGCGCTTGCAAATGGCTTTGCTGGCGTTGAACAGGGCGCGAACACCCGCCAGATTGCGAATATGCAACAGGCGTTTGCCGCGCAGACTGCACAGGCTCAGGGGTTCAATGCGGTACAGGCACAGCTTGCTCAGTGTTGTTGTGACAATCGCCTTGCTACTACTCAGCTACAGGCGGTTGTTCAGCAGGAAAATTGCGCCGACCGTGCGGCAGTCTCTGATGGAATTAGGGATGTTGTTACCGCTGGTACCGCTAACACTCAGGCCGTGCTTAATGCTATTAAGGGCATTTCCGACCAGCTTTGTCAGGACAAGATTGATGCTAAGAACGAAACGATTGCACAGCTTCGCTCTGAACTCATGTATGCGCGTGGTCAGGCTTCTCAGGATGTCCAAACGGCGGCTATTCGCGCTGGACAGGCTACCACTGCGAACCAGCTCATTCAGGAAATGCGCTCATGCCCTGTCCCGTCCATGCCCGTGTACGGCATGACCCCGATTTTCACTTGCCCCCAGAATCAGGGCTGTGGTTGCGGTTGCAACGCCTAATCGGGAGGTGTTAGCATGGCATGCGAATTCTTGTATAACGAAGTGCAGGAAGTGAGTCTGAATGGCCCGATCCTGTTCCGTTCATCTATTCCCTGCAATCGCGGGTATGTTTACCACGAGGACGAAACTGGGAATTTTATTCTGCGCGGTGCTAACGGGAACAATTGTTGTAATAAGTTCGCCCATTATCAGGTGACGTTTAACGGCAATATTGCGATTCCTGAGGGCGGCACGGTCACACCTATTGCCGTTGCGCTGACTGTTAATGGCGAACCACGACTTACAAGTCGTGCAATTTTTACACCTGCGGCGGTTGGTGACTTTGGGAACGTTACAAGCACGGCAATCATTAAAGTTCCGAGGTGCTGTTGCTTTAGTTTGGGCGTTGATGCAGTGCCAGCAACTACAGACCCGACAGTTGTTCCAGCGCCTGTAATTGAGGTGCAGAATGCAAACTTGACTATTGCGCGGATTGCGTAAAGGGGGTGAGGAATTATGCATGAACTTTATGAACTTAAAGAAAAGCTGTTAAAAGAATTGATGGAATATTCCCAGAATGGCAAGTATTCCAAAGAGGATGTTGAAACAGTAAAATATATTGCCAGCGCCATTGACCACATTTGCAATGTCGTGGAGCGCATGGAGGATGAGGAAGAATATTCTCAGCGCGGTCAGGGTGGCGGTAGATATTCATATGACAACGGCAATCAGGGCGGCTCTGGTGGCGATATGCGTTATTCACGCGATGGCAGCGGTTCTTATCGCGGCGGAAGGTATTCGAGGAATTACGGAGGGGGCAGTTATGCCCGTGGTCGTGGACAGAATGCTCGGCGTGATTCTATGGGCCGTTATTCTCGCGGAGGTGGTTCCGATGAAATGGTTGAGCAGTTGGAAGAGCTAATGCAGGATGCGCCAAACGAACAGATCAAGCAGCAGATTCAGCAGCTTGTGAACCAGATTGAACAGATGTAAGGGAGTGACTAGCCTTGATAACGAAGCAGGATTTACTTGAGGCCATTGCGGAGTGTCAAGGCACACGCTCACCGAATGCAAACACAGCAATCAAACTGGCGGCGTTTTATACCATTCTTGACCATTTAGATGATGGCGGCGGCAAAGAGTCAATCATGCCAGCACAAGAACCGTCACTGAGTGGGTACTCGTTCGCGGGTGAAAGTGTGGTAAAGATTGATAGTGATTCAGATTTTGCAAAAGTGATTGACGGATTGCCGCAATCGGACGTTTGGCCAGTATTGGATGAACTTATGTCTACAATTCGTATAATGAATGAGCGCCTTTATAATGGGGTTATGAAAAAATTGACAAATTGATAAAATTTGACAGTTTTGGCCGCTGAGTGGAAACATTCAGCGGTTTTTCGTTGGCAAAAATGGCGTTTTAAACATTGTCATAAATGGATTGACTGTGCATTAAATTTGACATTAAAATTATCGACAAAAAGTGGTTGACATATTGCGCAATATGCATTATAATCTAACCGTACCGAAGCGGTACACAGCATCTTGACAATTTGATAGGAGGCAGTCAACATGACACTTCACGACACTGCAATTTCTTTGTTCAACCTTTCGGTCGCTGGATTTTTCAATTGCGAGAAGTTCACACAGTCGCAGTTCGAAAAATACATAAACAACCTTTTCAAGGGCGAACTCAAGCTTGGCAACCGTGCGGTTGTAGAAATTGCACTTCCTGATGGATGGTGGCTTTGTGAGGTCATCCGTTACTCTGACAAATCAGACGGATACACTTATGAAATCCCTGAAACAAGGGAACAAGAAAAGCGTATCTGGCAAGCGTTGACAACTTGACAAGCCATCTAAGTGTTACAATGTTACGCTGTTACACACAAAAACATGATGTGTATATGAGAGTAAAAATAAAATCTCTTAATGCGCATATAAGAAGAAATAGTGTGTAACAGTGTAACATTGTAACAGTATATTTCAATCCCTTATATCTCAATGGTTTGATGGCATTCGGGAAATTACAAATCTGAAAATGCATTTGTAACGCTGTGACAGTTGGAGGATGAGCCAATGCAGGACGTAAAAAACAGGGAAATGATGGCAGCAGTTTACAGGTTGATCGAGAAATACGAAAGACCGCCAACGATGGAATATGTTGATGAAGCGAACGAATATTTCTCAAATATTTCGGCTGATTGTCAAGACTTGTTTGATGCTTACAAAGGGAATCATTTTGCAGAGCTATTAACAGAGGCTTTATTTAAAGCGATTGATGCGAATTTTAGAGAGAAAAACAAAATGCCATTGAAAGAGAGGTAAAACGAGAATGAAGTATTACCGATATGCAACACTGATGCGTCCAGCAGGACTTGGAGCTGTGCCGAGAGAAGGGCTTGACCATTGCCAGGATGCAACAGGAACAACGCCAAGCGGCCACAGCATTTGGAGCATTTGCGATTACACAAGGAAACTCACTGACAAAGAATTGCATGATTATGAAATGGAATTTCTGCACGACTTTGATTTTGATATTTGAGAGGTGTAAAAAATGGGAGATTGGCAGGAAATCACAGAAACCGAAGTGAATGAACTCAATGACTTGTATGATGAAGTCATCCGGCTGCAAGAGCGCGTCCGTGCGTTGGAAAGAGTGCAGGAGAAACCGAATCAGGCGTTTAATGCTCAATTAATATTTGATGTGCTTGTATACATTGGTTTCTTGTGGCTTGTAGTAAAGGTGATAGGAGGTTGAAGCAATGGATTACACTGAACGTATGGACGGGTATCAAATTCGGGATGTTTGCTATATTGGTTTTCCGCCGAAAGATACGCCGCCAAGGTATGATATAGTGAAATGGGTAAAGGCTGATCACCCGTATGAAGCGTATGACTTGATTACAGGAAAGAGAAAAAAGATCGAGGAATATTGTTACTCTATCGGAACACTGGAATGGAATGCAAAAGAACCTTGTTTCGAATTTAGTTCCGTTGGTTTGCGATGGCTGGAAGAAAACCCACCAAAGAAAATTATTGATATGATTTTAGATTTTGCAGAAAAGAAGGGCAAAGAACTTGAATCGGGAAATGATTGATGTGAATGCCGTAATTTTCGGGCTGCGTACAGCTGCTGACGAGTTGGCCCGATATGCGCCGATGAAAGTGAACGGGCGTTGTCAGATGTATTTTGATGGGGCTATTCTCCTTTTGAAGGCACAAGAACCGATTAAACCAACAGTTAGCGTTGATACGTGGATTTGCTCTAAATGCGGACATACATTAGAAAGTCAAGAATTGATAGATGATAAGGAAAACCCGCAAATACTTGTTCATGAGCAATACCAATATTGTCCAAATTGTGGCAGGAAGGTGAAGTGGAATGATTGACAGAAAGAAAGTTGTCAGAGCCGTTGAAACTTGTTTTGATAGTTGGATTGACAAGCACCGGGACATGGGTCTTGAGTTGCACGTAGTTGAACAGTTGAAACGTGACGCGCTGGAACTGCTAAAAGAACAAGAGCCTGTGGAACCAACGCGCGAAGTGAATGAAAACGGGCAAATACTTTCATGTGGTAATTGTAGAGCGTGGTTTATTGTACAGAAACAAAAGTATTGTCATGAGTGCGGAAGGAAGGTAAAGTGGGATGATTGTGTTTGAACTGACAATGCCGCATTGCGGTTCGTGGAACGGAAGATGGTCGCAGGAGCACAAGCTTCATGTTAGGACGAAGGACGAACGAAAAGTTCCGAAAGAATATTGGGACAAAGACTTTTATTACCGTTGGGATGACGGTTGGACAGCCTGTGTTACAACACGCCGTATGAGTTCAAACGAAGCCCGTAAGCTTGAGCGAAGGTCGGACGGCTTCTGCGGTTATGACTGGATGATCAGGAGTATCTGTAAAAATGGCGTGATTGAGCCAGAAGGTCGGTGAAGTGGGAATGAATCCACCATATATGTGTGGCGATTGCCTGTGCCGGGTATGTGCTCGGAATGAGTGCGGCGATAATTATGCCGTTGGTGTTGACAACGATTGTTTAGGTTGTAACGGTTGTAGTGGCACAGTCGATCTATTGGAAGACTGCCCAAAGGAAGCATTTGTACCTGATGAAGAAACAAAGGCGGTGAATTGGTATGACTGATGCTGAGAATATAGCCAGAATGTGTGCGGAACAAACAAATGCTTTGATTTATATTTTGCGCCCTGATGTAATCGCTTATCAAAAATCAAAACAACATATAATCGAAAATTGTTCATTTGTGGAATGGGAACAGGATATGTGCAGGAAAATACCGTTTTGCAAAATAACAAATCAGTATTGTAATGCTCAATGTGCTTATGGAGACATTAAGAGGAGTGAAATGGGATGCGGTTGATTGATGCGGACGCGCTGAAAAATGACTTATCACGGTTCTACGATGGCGAGGTAACAGCAAGACAATTGATTGACGAGCAACCCACCATCGGCGGCTGGATTAGCGTTAAGGACAGACTGCCGGAAGAATACGGAAATTGCCTCGCGGTTGTAGACGGTGAAGTTACAGAATGCACATATTTCGGGCCGTTCATTAAAGGAATTATCAGTGGGTGGAGTACATGCAAGGCTAATGGATTTAAGTGGTTACGTGATGAACACGTTACCTGTTGGATGCCGCTTCCCGAACCACCAAAGGAGGATAACAATGGCTAAATTAAACATTGAAGAAGTAATTAAGTCTGGAATTGATGAAGCAATGAACAAGCCTATTGTAAATGGTAAATCAGTATTGGAATGGGCTGCAATCGGGATGAAAGTTCCTCAGTGGGTTTCTGTCAAAGATAGTTTGCCAGACAAAAGTTGTGAAGTTATAACATTGTCTCCAATGGGCGTTGTGGGAGTTCATTCATATTCCAAGAAATGGAAAGCTTTCAATGCTCATGATTTCATGAATGAGAAAACCATCAAAAAGAATAATATCAATCGTTTTGTCGCTTATTGGTTGCCGCTTACAGTATTGCCCGATAGACCGAAAACGAAAGAAGAAGGGGAACAATAATGATTGATCTTATTTTGCGAACTTTGGTGATTTGTGGTTTGGTTGTGTTTATTGCGTTTGTTGGTGTTATAACCTTTGTGTGTTTGCGGGAGGTTGTGCGGGAGTATGATTCCGATAAACCGCAGAATGGACGCAGACAGAAGAGAGGCTTTGACGATGACAACGAATGAAACAACGTTGAGACCTTGCCCGAATTGTGGAGCATCAGCGCGAATCAGGTATAGACCGCCTGTGTGGTGGGTTGAGTGTAAAAAAAAGTGCGGAGTGTATACGGGGTATTACACTGATGGCTTGGAGTATCACGACACACATTCGAAACAAGCGGCTATTGACGCATGGAACATGGGAAAGGTGACCACAAAGTGATCGAATATCGAAAGGCTGACAAGGATGGTAGAGTTCCATTGTCTCAGCGCGAGTATTACGCAATCAGGGCGATATATGGCGCGGTAAATGCGTTGTCTGGGAGTCATGGCGAACTTGAGAGGCGGACACGCACATATGCCAACGGTTGGCGTGATTTGCGGTTGTTGGTCAAATTGTCTGAGAAGGTGTTGCGTGATGTGTTGAAAACGGTACCCATTGCGAAATTGAAGCAGATGCAGAAAGAACTCGATAATACGTTTTGCGAGGTTAAAACTCGCGGCGTTGTCGGCGCAACGGAAGGATACACATATATTGATGAGAAAGCCTTGACACGTATTTGCCTTGATGCAATGGAAATCAATTGCTTTGGATGTACAATCAAACACGATGCAGCAAAACATAATTGTCAGCTTTACCGGGATATTCAAGCAGTGTTTAACTATGATTTTGATTCTGAGGAATCTGGAATATGTCCGTTGGCGGAAGGGGAAACAGAATAATTTCTATTTCAACATTGACAATCGTGCAGCAATAAGTATACTGGATTATGGTCCTCCTTTGGTTTAGGTGCGCTTCTTGCGGGATTATCCGTTTGCGTCGGAGGGGATGCGGCGGGAATAGTCTGTCCAGTTTGGGGGTTGGCTGGGCAGGCTATTTTTTTTGCGATTTTTTTCAAAAAACATATTGACAAATATCAAAAAGCGAGTATAATATCAATTGTGCCGAGGAGGTACACAATAACGATTGAACGGAGGTAAACAAAATGCACGTTATCAGGACTTATAATGCGTCAGGGAAAATCATGTATGAAGAACGTTTTACAACTGCAAACAAGGCTTATGAAGCATATAAAGAAATGGTTGACAATTCGGAAAGAAATTTGCCAAAGGGTTATGAAACAACAGTTGTAAGATATGATAATGAAGGGCGTATAATGAGCATTCAGACGGTTGTCGGAAAGAATTGACTGATATCACCCGAGCCGGGGCGGGTGAAGACCCCGGCAGTAGATGAACGATTGAAAGAGAGGGACGAATCATGAAGATTGAATTTTCCAATAGACAGCAGCTCATCGCTTTCGGTAAGTGCCATCGTGGTTATGGGAATTGGGGGTTTGAGTATCTTGGCAAAGAGTTCTGGGCGACTGGAACACTGACCGAAGCAAAGAAGGCTTGCCGCGAACATATCAAACAGACAGAAGATAGCAAAGCCTATCCGGCCGGAATCAGGGTTGAAATCATGTCGTGAATCACGAAAAAAGGTATTGACATATTGCGCAATGCATGATATAATCTAACCGTAGCAAGGAACAATAACGATTGAACGATTTTAGGAGGCAACGACCATGGCAATGACTAACGCTCAGATAATTGACATCAACAAACAGAAGTTTTTCCTTGATGGAATTTTGAAGCCCACGGGCAGAATGCTTGAAGCGGTTGACGGTGAAGGAAATCCGATCATGGTTCCTGAGATTGAGCAGATTCACACGTTCAACGGCTGGAAGGAACTTGGTTTCAAGGTAAAGAAGGGCGAACATTCGAAAATCAGATTCTCAATCTGGAAGTATTCTTCCAAAGAGATTGAAAAGGAAGATGGCAAGAAGGAAAACAAAACTTCTATGTTCATGAAAGAAGCTTGCTGGTTCACGATGGCGCAAGTTGAACCGATGGAGGCCAAAGCATGATGTGTCAAAGATATGCAAAGAAGCGCTTCCCGTGGAGAGTGTTCTGGTTCTCGGTGGCAATCATGGCATTATGGGTTTCGATGTTTGTGGTCGTGGTCTTATGGCTGGAAGGGAATTTCTGAACGATTGGAGTTGTGAACGATGTACGGATATTTTACTGGATTTATCTAAAAATTACGTGGTGAGCGCGACACCCGCCAAGAACGTTGCGCGATTGCTGGATGGCTGGCGTTTCGGTGATGGCCACATCGAAATGCAGGAAATATTGCTCCACAAAAGGTCATCTAGCAATCATGAAGGGATATTATGAGAGATACACATTACATCAACTGGTACAACTCACAGAATTATGACAGACTTTTGATTCTTGCGCCGAAAGGCACCAAAGAGAAGGTAAAAGAAGCAGCACAAGCAAGCGGAAAATCAATGAACGAATTTCTCAAATCACTTATTCCATCAAAACTAATTGGCGAACGTGAGTATATAGGCAGGAGGGCTTTGAATGATGATCGTCCCAGGGTTGAAGATTCCTGAACCAGAACACAAACATGCTTATGCACTTTGGCTGTTCTCAAATGAATTAAGTATTTTCGGTACATGTTCGGCTTGCGATACTATAAGTTATGGCGCGCCATCAAATTATTGTCCAACGTGCGGCGCACTGATGTTGAACAAATATGATGCGCTTGAATACAGTAACACTTTGGTTAAAGAGAGGATGAAAAACGATGACTGAAAGTGCAATGGCGTTGGAACGGTTGGAAGATGAGCAGGAAGAAAACGGCTGGAAGATCGAGAACGATCAAGAGGCCGAATGGGCTATCAATCGAATTAAAGAAGCGGAAAACGACCTCGACAAATGGACGCGATACTATAACCTCATGATTGAGCGAATCAAAAACACGACCGAACACACTACCGCAGTAATGCGGGATAAATTACAGGCATATTTTCAGACAGTCCCGCACAAGGAAAGCAAAACACAAGAGAAATATAGTTTGCCATCTGGTGACCTTGTTTTGAAGAAAGCCAAAACAACATGGGTGCATGATGATGATGCACTCATGCAGTGGTGCGATTCTAACGGGTTCTCAGAGTGTGTGAAGGTCAAGCGCAGTATTAGTTGGTCGGACGTAAAGAAGCGCCTCACAGAGGATTCTAACGGCGTTATCTGCGATGCAGAAACGGGCATTGTGTGTGATGCAGTGCGCTCAGAGTCGGTGGAGCCAACTTTCACAGTTAGCATAAATAAGTGAGCGTGACGTTATGTTCGGCGGATTACGTGCAGATTATCCGGAGACGGTAAAGGTTGCAAGTGGGCTGGTTAATGCAGCTGAAGGTGGTTGGCAACGTTTAGCAACGGCAATAATCAAACAAGCTTGCATAGATTATTATGAAGTTTGTCAATTGTGGTCAAAGCTGCCAAAATACAGAGATAGACATAACAAAGTGAAACAATTGACCGACCATGATTATCATGTTTGGCTTGTTGAAGAGAATCGAAAGCGGCAAGGGCGAAAACAAGAATTGCTGGATTTCTTTCACAGTGATTGGTTTTTAGTCTTGTCAGGACATCCAGACTTTGAACTGATTGACAGAGTTATCAAAAAGATCGAAGAAAAACGGGCTAACAAACAGAGACTTTTTAGTAGAGACTATGCAAAAGATATGGACGATTGAAAAGATAGGAGTGTAAAATCATGGCAATCCCTTGTTTGATCCTTGGTGAAAGCGGTACTGGTAAAAGCGCCAGTATGAGGAATTTCAAGCGCGGTGAGGTGGCAGTTATCAATGTCGCTGGAAAACCTTTGCCGTTTAAATCCGACCTCGGCATGATTACAACGGACAAATACCCAGAGATTGTAAACGCGCTGAAGGGGATGAAAACGCCTAGTGCGGTTGTGGATGATGCACAGTATTTGTTAGCAAATGAGTTTATGCGGCGGTCAGGGGAACTTGGATACCAGAAGTTCACCGACATTGCTAAAAATTATTGGTCGCTGATTGCGGAGACAGTCAGTAAGGACATGCCAGCAGATAGAATTGTGTATTTCCTCAGTCATATCGACCGCGACCAGAACGGCAATGAAAAGGTCAAAACGATTGGAAAGCTGTTGGACGAAAAAATCACGGTGGAGGGATTGTTTACCATCGTTCTGAAAACTCATGTGGAAGATGGCAAGTATACGTTCTTCACTCAGAACAGTGGTTTCGATACAGTAAAGTCTCCGATTGGTATGTTTTCAGAATTACAGATTGACAATGACTTGAAAATGGTTGATGATACTATTCGCGATTATTACGGATTAACGGCAAAGAAAGGCGGTTCGAAAACATGAAAGCAAAAAAGCAGTTGTTTCCAGTAGACGAAGCTAAACTTGGAAAAGAATTAAGACAGCGTGGTATGAAAATGGCTGACTTCAGTAGAAACATTGGGCTGTGCGATTCGTATCTCAGCCATGCAATTAACAGGGATGGCGGCATAAATACACAAATTGTAAAATTGCTGAAGTCTGAACTTGGAATTGATTATGAAAGTATCAAGCCACAAGAAAAGGCAGCACAAGTTGAGACGTTCAAACAACAGTTTCCAGAGCGCGAAAAGCTTGTAAAACATATTTTGAGTTTTGATTATTTGCCAGAAATCACGGATAGCGAAAAGCGGCAGCATTGGATGTTGGCACTTGCAATCTATGATGGAATGAAAGCGTATTTTAAAGATTCAGAAAATGGCGGTGATAATGGATGAGGAATTTAGTAAACGTTGATTGGGATGCATTGTCAGAAGAGGTCAAAAACGCAAGAACAAATTTAAGTAGGGTTTCTGTTGGTATCGGTCGCTCATACGATTATTTGACTGGCAAGCGTATAATTCATGCACCGCTGTATGCAAAAGATGTTATCAGGATTCGCGAGGTATATGGTTTTAAGTGTCCATTAGTGGAAGAGTCTAAAACAGAGGAACAACTTAAAATCGAAGAAAAATGTGGTTGCGGCGAATTGTGCAGTCATGGAGAAACAGAAGAACTCAAGGCATTGATTGCAAAGATTGCAAGGGCAGTCCTGAAAGTAGTGGAGGAAAACGAAAATGATTAACTATCAGGGAAACTTTGAAGCAAAGAAAAATGTGACGGTTGAGAATCTTCCAGCGGGTTCTTACATCGGCAAAATCAAAGACGCACGAATTGAGCAGCAAACAATCAACGGACGCACGTATGATAGACTTGTATTGGAGATGGATGTAACTGAAGGGCCGCACAAAGATCATTATACAAAAGCATTCGAAGCGGCCAGCGGTGGCCAGTATCCGGCTAAGTATAAGGGCGTTTATAGAATCAGCATTCCTCAACATGGAGATCAATATGAAGCGATGAATAAACGTATTCTGGAGGGCGCTGCATGGGCTTTTGAGCAATCAAACAAGGGTTACCATTGGGATTGGGACGAAAGCAAGCTAAAGGGTCTTTCCGTTGGTTTCTCTGTGCGTGAAGCTGATTATTTGCTGGACGATGCGGAGGGTGTCAGGTCTGGAACGACCACGGAAATTTGCAAGCTTGAGTCTGTGGACGATGTGAGAGCGGGAACGATTAAGATACCCAAACGGCGCGAGTTGAAGGAAGCGCAAAAGCGGCGACTCGAAGAGTACAAAATCCAGTCGCAGGGATTCACAGCGGTTGATACTTCGATGGATGAAGAACTGCCGTTCTGACGGACAGCGGCGGCAATGGTTACGACTGTTGCCGCCGTATTGATTTTGTGGAGGTGGCGCGAGTGGTGATTCTGGAGGATACACGACAGCAGGACGGCAAGCACAAAAACATTGACACATATTTCTCAAGGTGTAAAATAGATGTCGCTCGATGTTGTTTGTATGTGGGGGATTATACGATAGCTAACGATCAATCGAGGGCAGTGGACACAAAGAAAGATGTCTTAGAAATTTCCAAGGACATTATGAGTTCTGATCATGAGCGATTCCGGCGCGAGTGCGAACGGGCAATGGCGGCAGGAATAAAACTGCTCGTATTGATCGAGGAACAATTACCAGATGGCGGGTTAATCAATTGGCAATCACCAACAGACTCAAAAGGCAGAGCATTGACCACGGTAAAAGGGGAATCGCTTAGACGGGCTATGCTTACAATGACCATGAAATACGGCGTTCGTTTTAGGTTCTGCGACTCACGGCAGACCGGGCGGTTGATTGTGGAGTATCTAACAGAAGGGATTCTTCCAGCATGATTGACTATGCGGCAGAAATCAAAGAGCGGGTAACTTGTCAGCAGTTCGCTGATTTTATCGGGTTGAAAGTAAACAAACAGGGTTTCGCTGTTTGTCCGTTCCATGGGGACAATGACGCCAGTTTGAAAATATACAAAGGTGGTCGCGGGTGGTGTTGTTTCGGTTGCCATAAAGGCGGCGATGTGATAAATTTTGCAAGTGCGTATTATGGAACAAGGTTTGCAGATACGCTCAAACGCCTGAATGATGATTTCCATTTGAGATTGATGCAGGAATCATCAGAAACGGCCCAGAATCGCGCGCTAATGGCGGTCGAGATTGCGAAACGTAAAACAGCACGATTGAAAGAAGAGCGCCTAAGAGCGGCCTTAGAATGCGATTATTGGATAGCTTTTGACAAATGGCTGAATAACGATAGAATCATACAGGAACAAGCCCCACAAGCATATGATGCAGAATTTTCAGAAGAATTTGCCAGTGCGTTGAGAGATCGGGAAACAATACGCGCTGAATTGATAGATTTAGAAATGCGGAGGATCACCTATGAACCCCAATGATTTGATGCAGAGCCAGCAAGCATTACAAATTTTCAAGGATTCTTTGCAATCATATGGTTATGATGATTTTATAGAGGGTGACGAACCATATATATTGTTGGAAGAATCGGCAGTGACAGCTGGTTCTCATGCAAGATATCAAGAATTATTGGAGAAACGCGCTCAACAATGCGGCGTCCCGATTCGCGTTGTTCGGGCAATAATCAAAGAGAAGCAAAATGCTGTTGTTGTGGCAGATGGGAACACGCAGGGCAGCACTCAGCAATATTTTAATTTTGACGGGCAATCAATCACACTGGCTTGCGGCAAGTATATTCAGGCCGGCGACTCGATTTGTCTTGATGACAAGTTTGGATTCGAAACAATTTGCACGCATCCGATCATTCCAACAAAAAGGTATATCAATATAGAAACTCAAACAGAAAGTCTTGAAATCAGTTTTAAGCGGGAACATTGGAAGAGAATCATAGTAGAAAAAGGGAAATTGGCCAATTCCGCGACAATCATTCAGCTTGCCGACCATGGCGTAAGTGTGACCAGTGAGACGGCGCGGGATATGGTCAAGTATTTATCATATATAGATGACCTTAACCGAGATATTATCCCAATTGAGAAAATGAGTTCTCATCTTGGCTGGGTGGAGGATGGCTTTGTTCCGTACTTTGATGGCGTTGAATATGATGGACAAGGCGCATTCCTTCAGATGTACAAAACGATTCACGAAAAAGGAACATACAAAAAATGGCTTGATGCAGTCAAAGGGATTCGCGCTGATGGATGCATACAGTCAAGAATTGTCATGGCTGCATCATTCGCCTCTGTACTTTTGTCAAAGTTTGATGCATTGCCGTTTTTTGTCCATTTATGGTCAGCACAAAGCGGCACGGGAAAAACAGTTGCAATGGAAGTTGCTGCAAGCGTTTGGGCTGACCCTCAAGTCGGTGCGTATTGTCGGCCGCTCAAGTCAACGAATGTCGGACTTGAGCAGTTGGCAATATTTACATGCAATTTGCCGTTGTGCTTGGACGAATTGCAGACCATTCAGAACAAAGCAAGTTTTGACGATATTATATATAGTTTGTGCGAGGGCAGCGGCAAAACTCGCGGCGCGAGGAATGGCGGATTGCGACACTCGCCCAGTTGGAAGAATACAATCATAACAACCGGAGAAATGCCAATTGTCGGTGGATGCAGCAAGGCAGGAGCTATGAACCGTGTGATTGAGATTGAATGTAAGGGCGCAACGATGCCTGATCCCAAAGCGGTGCATAAAATCATCACGGTGAACTATGGCTTTGCTGGCAGGAAATTCCTTGAAGCGATTGCAGACGATACGACCATGAAAAAGATCGAACAAGAGCAGCAAACCATATTTGATAAGCTATCGGAAATCGGAACGGACAAGCAAGCGCTCAGTGCGTCAATCCTGCTGGCGGCAGATCATGCGGCAGAAAAGATTATATTCAAAGATGGGCTGCGTCTAACAGAGAAGGATATCCTGCCATATTTGCGAACAAATCACGATGTTGATTCGGGCAGAAGGGCGCACGAATACTTACTTGAGTGGATCGCTGAGAATCATTCAGGGTTTATCCTCAACGGGGATTACACAACAGTCAATGCACGGGCGGTTCTCGGTTGTATCGAAACAGATGACAAAACGGGCAATGCTAAATCTGCATGGGTAATTGGAAAGTCGTTCAACAAGGCTCTAACTGATGGAGGGTTTTCTCCTGACAGTTATTTGTCATGGGCGCAAGGTGAAGGACTGATCCAGACGGACAAGGGACAGAAGAAAATCACAAAGCGGATACCAGGCGCGGGTGTGACTGCGCGGTGTGTCTGTTTGATTCTCGATCAAGATAAGAAAACAGTTGAAAAATGGGGGACGATTGTTCATGATGCAGATTTGCCATGGTAATTCGAGTATGCAGCGCGAAAGTGCTGCATTTTTGATTGTCGAAACACAATCAAAAGTTCACAAATTTTACGTCAAAAACATATTGACAAATACGTTTAAAGTGGTATAATCTAATCGTACCAAGGAGCTACGAACGAATGAATGGAGGTAACTAACAATGACGCAGAAAGAAATGAACACGGCAACGATTTTTGCAGAGGTTTTCAAGGAACGGACAACGGGACGGAAAGCAATTTACAAAGTCGTTAATCTCACGTTGGATGCTGTTAAGCTGGTTCTTAATGGTGAGTTGATAAAGAGAGGGACGGACGGAGCAAGTGAGGATTTGCAGAACGGTTTTCTTCGGGAAAAGCGGAACAGCGGATTTTATGGTGGCAATGATGGATATATTCCGACCACAAAGGGATACAAGGCGATCTTGAAAGAATTGGAGGGTTGAGCAAATGACAATGAAAGAAAAGCTTCAAGTTATGAAAGAAATTGAACGAGCGAACGAAGAACATTTAAAGGAGTGGAGAAAGAGCATGGAAGAAATGGTCACCAAGATTATCTACAACAAATACAGCGCAAGCGGCGCCTTCCTCGGTGAGCGGGAATACAGCCCGAAAGACAAGGAAGATTATAACCGGGTGATGGGAATTATCGAAAGCAATCCTGATGAATATGAACTTGTTAATTGCGAATACGGGTTCTCATTCGCTCAGTAAGAAACACGCTGGCCTAACGGCGATACGGGGAGAAAGAGAAAAGAAATGTATACAGCGGATGATGCTCGGCGGGAAGTCAAGGAATGCTTACAAGAGGGCTACGGATTCGATTATATCAGAATTTTCCTCAACGATCTGAAGCGTGGCGGCGATATTACCAAAGACGAATGGAATACGATATTTTTTGAATTGTGTGCTGGCAAATTTGGCAAGGTAAGTTGTTGCTACGGAACTTATTAAAGAACTCGCCCCGCTGGTCGGGCTAAAGGCCAGCAGAAAGGAAAAATAAAATGGGTACAAGAAATCTTACTTGTGTGTATGTCAATGGAATTTACAAGGTGGCTCAATATGGACAATGGGACGGATACCCGGAAGGGGCTGGAATAACATGCTTGCATTTTCTACAGATGATTTGCGAAAAACAAAATATTCTTGATCGGTTTTTGTACAAGGTAAAGCAAATGAAATTTTTATCTGATAAAGATGTTGATATTATAATTGATGGATGCAAAGCAAATAACGTTAGCTGGCAAGATTACGTTCCAGAGTTTTGTCGTGATACTGGCGCTGACATTCTCAATCTAATTGATGATGAAAAAATAAGATATGGGCTTGTAAACCAATTGGATTTTGCGGCTGATTCTTTGATGTGTGAATGGTGTTATGTTATTGACTTTGATAAAAATGTTTTTGAAGTTTATGAAGGATTTAACAAAGAACCATTGACAGAAAATGATAGATTTAATTATTTGAAAATTCCAGAATATAATATCGAAAACAAATATTATCCAGTAAAACTTGTTGCTTCGTGGGATTTACGATCTTTGCCTACAGATGAAGAATTTTTAGAAACATTTAAGGAAAAAGCTGATGAATAAAAAGATAATGAATGAAGAAATAAAAAATGTTATAGACCATTATCAGTACGGAAATATCTCGTTTCTTGAAGCTGTGCAAGTGATTATTAACAAAGCAACGTTTGAGCGAATAACAAAGGAAGAAGCAGAAACAGCAATTAAGCAGATTAGCAGAATAAAGCTACCGTATTGAAAGGCGGTGAAGTGGGGATGAAAAAGAAAATTTGCCTGTTGGTACTGGCTGCGTTAATGGCGGTCACACTCACAGGGTGTATGGAGCAGGAAGCAGATAAGGTCACAAGAAATCTCAGCTTACAGGCCGATAATTTCAATGTGACTCGCCGGGTGACGGTGTATAACTGCAGAACCGACAAGATACTGCTTGAAGTGATCGGGAACCTGAGCGTGCAAAAGTCTGGCGGTGACGTTGACCTGATCATCGAAGTCGCTCCGGGACAGTACAAAAAGCATTTTGTTCGGCTGAATGATTGGACAATGTATGTTGTTGAGGATGTCTCAGGTGCATTCGCAGATAAATACCATTACACAATCAATTTTCTCCCGGATTCGATCATGCCTATCAGGTTTACAAACAGCATTGATTAAGGTGGTGAAGTGGGAATGACGGATACACCATACAACATTCCCCCATTAGGGCTATTCGGCAAGCGGTGCAGAATTCTTACTGGCTATGCTAAAAGGCCGTTCGTATATCGCATTGTGAACAGCGAATGGATGTCAAATACATGGTGTGAACCGCCCATTACTTATCAGTCAGAAAGGAACCCGGTAAGGCATGATTACAGCGAAAATGTATTGATTGTTGTACTTGATACGCTGATTGATGATAATTCGCGTTTAATCCGTGTAGCACTTAAAGATGTGGAACTGATGGATGAAGTCCAAGACAACGCCGGCTGGATCAGCGTCAAGGACGGAACGCCCGATGAACATGACTCGATTTTTGCGAAACACCCACATATGAGCAAATATATGTGGGCAAAGGAGTCTGATGACGTTATCGTCTACGTCCGCTTCCCGGACGGGTCGGGTCGCTCAACGGAAGGACGGCTCAGAGATGGCAAATGGTATACGAAGATATCCCCATCGTTGGAGCCTGTGGTTACCCATTGGATGCCGCTACCAGAGCCACCAGAGGAGAATTGAAATGAGTTTAGAAAGACACGTTAAAACATATATAGTCAAGGTTGATTGTTGGGAGGGCGGAAACGAGTGAGACTGATTGATGCGGACGCGAAGATAACGGCTCTGCTCTATGATGAAGAGCACGAAGAGACAAACAGCGTTGAAATGACCATCGCCGATTTTCTTGATTCACACACAGAAGAAGGATGCCCGCAAAACGGCGGTTGGATCAGCGTCAAGGACGGATTGCCCAAAAGCATGGCGAACAAGGTGCTGGTGTGGGTAGAGCATGAGGAACTTGTGGGATATATCGGATTCGGTCATTACGAAAAGTACAAGGGTGAAGAGATGTGGTACGACCTTGAACACGATGAACGCTTCGACAAGCACGGTTACACCGTGACCTACTGGATGCCGCTCCCAGAACCGCTGAAAGAGGAAAATTGAAATGAGTTTAGAAAGACACATTAAAACATACATTGTAAAGGTTGATTGTTGGGATGGCGTTCCGTGGAATTATGTATACAATAATCTTGCTGATGCTGAAAAGAAATATAATTCAATCGGTGGACAACCTTACAAGTCGCTATGCGTGGAGGATGAGAGAGGAAATAGGCTTATAAAGAGTGAGACAACGGAAAACAATTTCTACTTGCAGAATTGAAGAACCGCCTTCTGGCGGTTTTTTGTATGTTGGATGTTTGACAATCACCATACAATGCGCTATATTTGTGTTCGGAGGTGATGCAATGTCTAAAGTGTTTGGCTTTCGGTTGCCAGATGATTTGCGGAAATATTTAGAAGGTCAAGCAAAGCGCAACCGTACTTCAATCGGCCATTATATCGTTATGCTGATATTCATGGACATGCTGAACGGCAAGAAAGGCGGGAACACAGATTGAAAAGCAAGGCATTTGACCACAGCAAATACGCACATTGGATTGACCCGAATGCAGTCATTCCATACGAGAAAAATGCAAAAGTCCACACAGACAAGCAGATTAAAAACATCGTGAACAGCATCAAGCGGTTCGGCTGGCAACAAGACACAGTTATCACTGCGGACAATGTGCTTGTTATTGGTCACGGCAGACGGCTGGCGGCACTGCAACTCGGCTGTGAAATGCCGTATCACGTTATCGATAAGAACGCCGACGAGCTGACCGATGAAGATATCCGGGAATTGCGGATCGCTGACAATCAGACAAATTCTGAAACAGGATTTGATTTTGATATGTTGGCACAAGATGTTGATGGGTTGGATTTTGAAGGATTCGATTTTGATTTCGGCATTGATGATTATCCATCTAATGAAGATGTAGAAGGTGGAGACATTGAAGACAAAGAAAAAGAAAAAGTTGCTGTAAAAGTTATTTTTGAAAATGTAAGAGATTGGCGAAAGCATGAAGAAGTTTTAAGAAAGTTTATTGATGAATTTGAAAATGTCTCCATTTCTGTTGGAGGATTTGAGAATGAGAATAAGCAAAGCGACGCCTGATGGAACAAAATATGCTTGTTTGCATTTTCATTATGCAAAAGCTGTACAAGTATGTCAGTATGTGTATAATGTATGGAATGATGAAGATGAATGGTGTGGAGTAATTATTTATGGCGGTGGTGCTAATATGCATATAGCATCGCCGTATAATAAATATCAAGGTCAAGTAGTTGAATTAGAAAGAGTTGCTCTTAATGGGAAACAGGGGCATGGAAATACGTCTACTGCTGTGGCATTGACATTAAAGGCATTGCATAAAGAAGCACCATGGATTGATTTGGTCGTTAGCTATGCAGATTTAGACCAAGGGCACAATGGCACATTATATCAAGCTACAAATTGGATATATACTGGATTGACAAATGCGAATACTGTTGGTGCGTTTATTATAAATGGCAAAAAAATGCATCCAAAATCAATATATAGTAAAGGATGGAAACAGTCTTTATTGTGGCTAAGAGAAAATATTGATTCAGAAGCAAAAGAGCATATAACTAAAGGCAAACACAAATATTTATATCCGCTTACAAAAGACATGAGAAAAAGGATACAGATATTAAGTGTGCCATATCCGAAAAAGGTGACAGAAGATGGCAAACAATCAGAACAATCTTGATGGCAAGGGATTTGAAAGCAGAACAACGGAAGAACAACGCGAGATTGCAAGGAAGGGCGGTATAGCATCAGGCCGCGCCCGCGCAGAGAAACGCGACCTTCGTAAAGCACTTGAAATGCTCCTAGAACAGACGTTTACCGACAAGAAGGGAAATACCAAGACAGGCACTCAAGCCGTCACAGAACGGCTTTTCGACGAGGTTATGAAGGGAAATGTAAAGGCGTTTGAAGTCCTGCGCGACACAGTGGGGCAGAAGCCTGTCGAGAAGGTCGAACAAGTCAATATTGACATGGAATACAAGGCAAGTGTAGACTATGTCAAGAAACTTATGGAAGGAAGAGAACAATGAAACGTGGAGTTGTCGGTATATACATCATCAAAAATTCTGAAAACGGTAAAGTGTATATAGGGCAATCCGTGGACGTTGAATACAGAATTTGTAATCATTTCAGCAAATTAAGATGTAATAGACACGACAACGAACACATGCAGAGGGCTTACAATAAAAGCCCTTCTGCTTTTTCATGGGAACTGTTGTGCGAATGTGACGAAACGGAACTGGACGAGAAAGAAATTCAATACATTCAGGAATATAAAAGCACTGACCGCAAATATGGTTACAACAAAAGTTATGGTGGACAGAAGGAGCATCGAGCAACGGACGAAACTAAGCGCAAAATGTCAGAAACCAAGAAAGGCAAGAAATTCACGGCAGAACATCGTGCAAAAATAGGAATTGCCAACAAGAGAAGAAAACTGTCAGAAGAGACAAAGCGCAAAATTTCTGAAAAACATGGGAAACATATATTGCAGTTTGATCTCGATGGCAATTTTGTCAAAAAATACAATAGTGTAAAAGAAGCCGCAGAATCTGTTGGACTCAAAAGTGCCAATTCTATCAACAATGTAATACGTGGCCTATCGAAACAATCAGCAGGGTTCAGGTGGGAGTATGAACGAGATTGAATACACCGTAGACATTATTAAAAATTATCCGTATGTGATAGCGCAGGATGTCGGGTTCAAGGATGTTCTGCTCTATCCGCATAATGAGTGGATGCACGAAATCATGACGGGCAAAACGGACTACACATTGCTTGCCCATCGCGGGAGCTACAAAAGTTCTGTTCTGTCTGTCTGCATTGCACTGTTTATGATTGTCAGGCCGGATAGCAATATCATATTCCTGCGCAAAGCTGACAATGATGTGTCTGAAATGATTCGGATGGTCAAAAAGGCGTTGGAATCAGAAACGCTTCAACACATTTCAAAAGTGTTGTACAAACGCCAGATTGAGTTGAAAGAATCCACGGCATCGACAATCACAACAAACTTGTATATGTCTGCGTCTGGTGCATCTCAATTGTTGGGCATTGGCTTAAAATCTTCCATCACTGGCAAACACGCAGATCTTGTTATTACGGACGATATTTGCAACGTGCTTGACCGAATCAGCAAAGCGGAACGAGATAAAACCAAACTGCAATATCAGGAATTACAAAACATTCGCAATCGTGGCGGCAGAATTATCAACCTTGGAACGCGCTGGCATTCCGAAGACGTGTTCACGCTGATGGAAAACATACACGTTTATGATTGCTATACAACAAAGCTGATAACGCCTGAGCAATTGCAGAAAATCAGGGAAAGCATGTCACCGTCACTGTTTGCTTGCAATTATGAACTGCAAATAATTGCCGCAGAGAATGCGTTGTTTGAAACTGCTCCGAAATTCTTTAACAATCCCGAATTGCTCCGGGATGGAATTGCTCATATTGATGCGGCTTATGGCGGTGAGGATTACACGGCCTTGACTTGTGGTAAAAGAATTGGAGACAAACTTTACTTATACGGTAAAATGTGGCATACTCATGTTGATGTTGTACTGGATCGAATTTTAACAGATGTACAACAGTTGCAGTGTGCTCCAGTGTATTGTGAAAATAACGCTGATAAAGGATTTCTGGCAAAAGAAATCAGAGAAAAAAATCCAAAAATTCCCGTTCGAACGTACACCGAAAAGGAAAACAAATATCAGAAAATCAGTGAATATTTGCGCAAGTGGTGGCCGAACATTGAATGGCTTGAAGGTACAGACCAAGAATACATCAACCAGATTATGGACTATACAGAGGAAGCTGAACACGATGACGCGCCCGATAGTGCCGCTTGTGTGTGCAGATTGTTTGACAGGAGATCATTGAGCAGTTATCAATCTTTGTTTGGAGGTTGAACTATGATAAAAATTCGAACACTTGAAGTCGCGGGAATCGGGCCAGCAATACACGCGATGAGAAACCCGCTCAATAGTTGGAGCAAGAGCGACACACATCATGGAAGTATTGGCGAAAAAGACAGGGAATTGTCTGAGCGCTTGAGTAATGCCGGGCCTGAACACGCAAAACATTTGCGAATGTGCATGGTCTGGGCGGAGATTGAAGCGCCGTTGTATTGGTGGAAAGAATTTGATACTTACCGCATGGGCGTTGAGAAATTGAGTTGTAGCACGATGCACACAATAGCCAAAAAACCATTCGAATTGGCCGATTTCTCAGCAGATCATTTAACGATCAGGGGCGGAAACCAACTAAAGATGCTCATAGATACATTGAATGATTATCGAGACGCATATAATAGCGCAGAGGATGCAGAAACAAAAAAGACGTATTGGTGGCAATTGATACAATTATTGCCGACATGTTATAATCAGAGACGAACGGTAATGATGAGCTATGCGGCACTCAGGCAAATTTGCAGCCAGCGCAAAGGTCACAAGTTGGACGAATGGCACAAGTTCCGGGAGTGGGCCTTCGGATTGCCTGAAGGCTGGATGATTGGCACAAAGGAAGGTGATGCACAGTGATTACATTTCAGGATTATCTTGAAGAACCAAACGTGCTTGCGTTTATTGGAACCGCAATCAATCAGCACACAAGTTCCGAAGAATACAAGATTGCTGTGAGCGCGGACAATTACGACCGACAAAAGAACGAAACAATTTATAACTACGTCCGCACAATATTCACGGCAACAGGCGCAGAAGTGCAGGATTTCACAGCGGCGAACAATAGGATTGCTTGCAATTTTTTTCACAGGTTGAACACACAGCGCTGCATGTACAGTTTGGGAAATGGCGTATCTTTCAGCAACCACAAAGAAAAGCGCGTAATTGAGGGAGTTGAACAAACGTTTGACCTCACAAAAGAGGCGATTGGAAACGACTTTGATACAGCGCTCAAGGACTTAGCGTACAAAGCATTGATACACGGGGTGTCGTTCGGGTTTTGGAATTTTGACAAGCTGTATGTGTTCCCTTTGACTGAGTTTGTGCCATTGTGGGATGAGGAAACAGGCGCACTCATGGCGGGTATTCGGTTCTGGCAGTTGGATAAAGACAAGCCGATGACCGCAATCCTGTATGAGCAAGATGGATACACGAAATTCCGTGGTGGTCGGCACAGTGGGAAAATGAATTTCGCAATTGTGCAGCCGAAAACAGCATACAAACAGAATTATACATACACTGATGCTGATGGTTTGGAAGTAGTCAGCGGGGAGAACTATGGAGCGCTTCCAATCGTGCCGATGTGGGGCAGTAAGTTACATCAATCAACATTGGTCGGAATGCAGCGGGCTATTGATAGCTACGATCTGATTCGGTCAGGGTTTGCCAATGACCTGACGGATTGCGCTCAGATTTATTGGATTCTCAGCAATTGTAGCGGTATGACTGACGCAGAGCTTGCACGGTTCCGGGATCGACTCAAAATACAGCATATCGCAGTGGCGGACACGGACAACAGCGCCGTTACGCCTTACACACAAGAGATTCCGTTCCAGGCGAGGCAAACATACCTTGATAGCATAAGGGCGGGTATTTATGAGGATTTCGGCGGTTTGGATGTGCATACAATTGCGGCTGGTGCGACTAATGACCATATTGATGCGGCTTATCAGCCGTTGGATGAAAATGCTGATGACTTTGAATATCAAGTTATCAAATTTGTCCAACAGATTCTCGCATTGATGGGGATTGAGGACACTCCAGTTTTTAAACGCAACCGAATCAGCAATCAGATGGAGCAAACCCAAATGGTTATGTTGGAAGCGCAATACTTAGATGATGAGACAATCCTACAAAAGTTGCCTAACATTTCGGTCGATGAAGTGAGCGGGATTCTGGCGCGAAAAGGCATGGAAAACGCTGGAAGATTCTCAATTGACATTGGCGAGGATGAAGAAGAAGAAGAAAATATGTCCGAAAACGTTTGAAATTGAGTTTTAAGGCGTGTCTAGTGCGTTGATGGTATAAATCATCATTTGAAACTGGATGCGCCTTAAAACGCATTTTAGAGCGGTTTATGAAGGTGGTGGTATGAATGGCTGATTATGCAGAGAAATACACGGACAAGCAAGCAGACATTTTTGCCGCGAAAATCAAGGAAATTTACAAGCAAGCGGCAATAGATATCAAACACAAGATTGATAATTTCCTGAATCGGCACAAAGCACGGGCAAAAAAGATGCTTGAGCGGGTGGAGGCTGGGGAAATCACAAAGGATGACTATGCAGATTGGTTGCGCGGTCAGGTGTTCCAAGGGCGGCAGTGGAAACAACGAATGCGGGACATGATTGCTGTATATGTAGGAGCGGACACAAAAGCACGTGAACTGTTAGGCGGAACGTTAAAAAATGTATTTGTTGAGGCTGCAAATTATACGGCTTATGATATTGCATCTAATTTCCGTGCAGGGATCGCTTTCAACATATACGACAAAAAAACGGTTGAGCGATTGTTGAAAGATAATCCGAAAATGCTTCCAGAATGGAAAATCAATGAAAAGAAAGATTACATTTGGAATGAAAAGCGAGTACAAAACGCACTCGCACAAGGGATCATTCAAGGTGAATCAATTGGCAAAATTCGCGATAGGCTGACAGAAGATTTATCGTCCGGGAATGCCGATAAAATGTATATGTTTGCGCGGACTGTGATGACTGGCGCCCAGAATGCAGGGCGGGTTGAACGGATGAGAGAAGCTGACAAAGAGTTCGGAATTAAGAGCATGAAACAATGGTCAACCGTACATGACAATAGAGTCAGAGATACTCATAATGACTTAAATGGAATGACTGTTGATTATGATGAAGATTTTACAGTACCAAATGATGGTCGGACAATTCGTTATCCGGGAGACCCGTTCGCTGATGCAGATTTGGTCTATAATTGCCGATGCTCATTGTTATATATACACAAAGGATCGAACGTTGATTATAGTCTTGACGCACATAGAGAATCTTACAAACAATGGCTTGCACAAAGGCGGTGATAACATGGCAGACCAAAAACCAGTAGTCGCGTATGAGTCAAATGTAGATGCAGTGATTAAAGCGACAGCGAACAAATTAGCAAAGGCCGCTGAATTGATCGGGCAAAGTGCAGAAACACACGCGAAACAATATGTGACAATTGCTGTATATGAGACTCCTCAAGGTTGGTATATACGTACATCAAATTTGAAAAATGGTATAACCCATCAAACAGAGCAGGACGAAAACGGAACAACTGTTGTAGTTGGAACTGATGTCGAGTATGCGCCATATGTTGAATTAGGCACGGGCAAATATGCGGAGCCGGGAACAAGCAAAGCAAAAAAAATTCCTTGGCATTATCAGGACGAAAAAGGAAATTGGCACACAACTAGTGGTATGCCAGCAAGACCGTTTTTGCGGCCAGCAATTGAAATTCATCTGGACGAATATCGAAAAATACTTGAAGATGAGTTAAAATCAACAGAATAAGCGCCCATTTAAGGGCGTTTTTGCGCGTTACGTGGTTCTATCAGAAATGGCCAAAATTACAGGGCGTTACAATTCCGAAAACTAAGAATCAATAATAGGAAGTGTTACAATGTTACTGCGTTACAAACAAAAGTAGCAAGCATATATAGAGAAAAACAATTTATGGTTTTATGTGTACGCATATAGAGAAAATATAGTGTAACACTGTAACATTGTAACACTAACTCTACACCTATTGATTTATAAGGGTTTGCGGGTTTTGAGAGTGTTACTGTTTTTGAGGCAGCAATGCAACATGGTAACGCTTGTATGATTCGCGAACGAATTTTCGCTGTGAGTCTTGACAAATTTTACAAAAACGCTTATGTTTGAATCATGGTAGAAGAAATTACCAAACGCACTCGCTGAAAGAACACAGCGCAAAGAAAAGGAAGGTGCAATAAATGAGTGTCACCAGAAGTTTCCTCAAGGGCATGGGCCTGACCGACGAACAGGTCAGCGCAATCATTGAAGAACATGCTAATACTGTAAACGGGCTGAAAGAAGCGCGGGACAATTACAAAGCAGATGCCGAAAAGCTAGTTAGCGTCCAGAAGCAATTGGACGATTTGAAAGCGAACAACGGCGATGATTGGAAATCCAAATATGACGTATTAAAAAAGACTTTTGATGATTTCAAAACGGAAACGGCGAACCGTGAAAAGTCGGAAAAGGTCAAGGCGGCATATACTCAACTTTTGAAAGATGCGAATGTTGACAGTAAACGGATTGATGCCATTTTGAAAATCACTGACCTGTCTGACAAACAGTTGGACGAAAATGGCAAATTTACTGATGCTGAAAGCATGATGCAATCTATCAAAAATGAGTGGAGCGCGTTCATTCAGACCACAGGCACAAAAGGGACTCCGGTTGAAACTCCGCCAGAAAATCATGGTAGCGCGACAATGACCAGAGCGGACATTTACGCCAAGGATGAGCATGGGCGGTATAAGATGTCCACGGCTGAACGTCAAAAGGCGCTGACCGAACACCCGGAATTGCTTAGATCATAAAGGAGTGAAAGAAAATGGCAGCGACTAATGTCGAAACTCTTACCAATCCGCGAGACAGTCTGCCGAACGTTTATACCAACGTGACTGCGCGGGAAATTGATTTTGTTACTCGCTTTGCTGACAATTGGGAAGCTCTGCGGAATATCCTCGGAATTATGCGTCCTATTCGCAAGGCTCCAGGTTCTACGCTGGTTTCTTACACTGCGGATGTTGCGCTGGAAAGCGGGAATGTTGGCCCCGGTGAGGTTATTCCTTACAGCAAGGCTACTATTGTTCAGACTGCAAAGGAAGATCTGACAATTGAAAAATACGCAAAGGCTGTTCCGATTGAGGATGTAAATACCTATGGCGCAGCGATTGCGGTTGAAAAGTCGGATGACGCTTTCCTGACTAAGCTCCAGAACGTTGTTATGGGACGGTTTTATACTTTCCTAAACACTGGTTCCTTAATTAGGGGCGCGAATACTTGGCAGGCGGCTCTTGCCAAAGCGCAGGGAGAAGTCCTGAACAAGTTTGCTGGTATGCAGAAGGATGTTACAGGTGTTGTCGGTTTTGCTAATATCCTTGACGCATATGATTATCTTGGACAGGCGGCTGTGAGTATTCAGACACAGTTTGGCCTGACTTACATTAAGGATTTCCTCGGTTATCAGACCCTGTTCCTGCTTCCTGCCACGCAGATTGATCGTGGCATTGTGATTGCCACTCCTGTTGAGAATATTGATCTGTATTATGTTGACCCTGGTGACAGCGAGTTTGCAAAACTGGGCCTCAATTACACGGTGCAGGGTGAAACCAATCTGATCGGCTTCCATGCTCAGGGCAATTACGGGACTGCGGTTGGCGAAAGCTTTGCTCTAATGGGTATGGCGATGTGGGCCGAGTTCCTTGATGGCATTGCGGTTGTGTACTTTGGTACTTCCACAGCTGTTACTACCGCCGAGACGATTACTGGCTCTGCTGGTGACGCGCTGTTGTTCAAGACCGCACATCCTCGTATTGTGAGTGTGCAGGAACTGCTTGACGGCTCCACGCCTATCACCGCATACACCATTGAGCGTGACGGTGTGCGGCTTGCGGCAGCGCCAACTGGCACGGTTAAGATTAAGTACACTTACATCGCTTAAGGCGTTGGATGAAATGCGGGGGCGGTTTGATTTTGTCAGCCGTCCCCGAAAGCGGGTGACGAAGGATGCTGACTGAGGTTTGTGATTTCGTGCATAACTATTTCGACTATGAAGTGTTTGAAGGAACGTTCACGGTCAGTAGTGGCACGATCGACCTTGACTCACTTGTAAAACCCGGACAGAGGTTCCGCATTCGTGGTTCGGCGTTGAATGATGGTATCTATACATACTATTCGGGTGGCGCGGTATTTGATGATGACGGAACAACTGGTGTTGCGCTGAATGCGGAAACGTTCACGGGAACGATTACGGCAATGGCTGTGCCTGTTGGATTCCTTGCGATTGTGAAAGACATTAAAACATGGCAGGAGAAAAACAGGGCGGTGCTTGAGAGTCCATATCAATCAGAGTCCTTTGGCGGGTATTCGTATTCTAAGGCGTCTGGCAGCGGCGCTAATGCGGGTGGTTCGTTAGGTTGGCAAGACATGTTTAGGTCGCGTTTGAACGCTTACCGTAAAATCTCGTAAGGCTATGGGGGTGTCTGAATGTCCTTGATTGATGTAATGATGGAAGAATGCGCAATGATGGACAAACGCACGGTTCCAGATGGACTTGGAGGCTTTACGGTTGAATGGATTGACGGCGCGCCGTTTCATGCGGCTGTGGTTAAGAATAATTCGCTTGAGGCGCGAGTCGCTGAAAAGCAGGGAGTTACTGAACTGTATACAGTGACGGTTGACAAGGGAATTGTGTTGCAATACCATGATGTATTCAAACGGTTGAGCGATGGGCTTACATTCAGAGTAACAAGCAACATTCGCGATAGCGAAACACCTTCAGTCGCAACTTTCCAAATCGGACAGGTGACGGCGGAGAGGTGGGACTTAACATGATAAACACTGCTCAAGCGTTGTATGAATTTTGGTCGGGGTTTGATTTGCCAGCGTATACGACCAGCACAATACCGGATGAGGCGCAATTGCCTTACATCACGTACAGTTTGACGGAAACAGAGCCACTCGAACCAGCTTCGCATTATGCGCAGATATGGTACAGGGACACGGGAAATGCTGCTTTACTATCAAAAGTGGATGAGATAAAATCAGCACTTGGAAACGGCGTGAGAATCAATTGTGATGGCGGGTATGTGGTCTTGCGTCCCGTTTCGCCGTTTGTCCAGTTAATGGTTGATGCAAATCCAGAACTTAGATACGCATACATCAACATGCAGATCAATTGTTATCATAACTAATAAGGGGTGAGATTATGCCAGTAGCGGGAATGGTTACGCCTTGCAGAACAGAGACATTCCAGAATTTACAGCTTAATGCGGGTGCATTTCTGATTGGTTTTGACTATACCGAATATGCAGACGCAACGGCGCTCAGAACTGCGCTCTCAACTGCATTGCAGGACAGTACAAAGCTTCTCGGCGCGACTCGTGGCGGTGGTTCGTTCTCGGTAACGTCCGAAATTCGAGAGCCTGACGTTGATGGCAAGCGCTATAGGTTCAAGGGCGGCGCGTTTGTTGACAGTGTTGACGCACAGCTTTCTGGTACGCTTGTGGAGATTCGTCCTGAGATTTTTGCCAAAGTGCTTGCAACGGGCGAAAGCGAGACAACGGGCAAGAAAACAGTCGTAACGATGCACACGGCAATTCGGGATACCGACTATATTGATTCCCTTGTATGGGTCGGTGATATGTCGGACGGCGGTCTTGTGCTGATTTCGCTGAAAAACGCATTGAACAACAACGGCCTGACCTTCACATTTACCGACAAGGGCGAGGGCACAATTCCGTTTGAGTTCCATGCTTATCAGGATGTTGTGGAAGATTATGACTATGCGCCTTTTGAGGTCGTTTTCCTTGATAAGCCTACGACCCCTTAATGGCGTCTCTATCGGGGCTCACGATGGGGACATTGACACTTGAGCCAGAATTTTCACCTGATGTGTATGAATATCACACAACGTGGACTAAGGGCGTGGATGATGCAGAACAAATGTTTATTGCAACGCCGAGTGTTGAGGGGTCTAATATTAAAGGATATTGGGACCCAGATGATCAAAGTGGTGGTATTCGTCCGATGGTCATTTGGGATTATGGCCAACCATTCTATTTTGAGTCCTTGGTCGCGAATTGCCATATAACATTTGTCGTTAGCAAGGATGGTTATCAACGTACAGTCTATAGTGTAGATATTGACAACGGATGAAAATTGACAAAATCGGCAGACATTTATATACTTAATTCTGACAGATGGGAGGGCGGCGAAAACTGTCTTCCCCGTTTTTTACATAGGGAGGGTGAAATATGGCAAAAAAGCTCAACGAAATGCAGACATATGAACTTATGGCGGCGTTGGTGGAATTGGCTGAACCTGTTGGCAATTTGGCAGATGATGATGAATTTTGGGATCGTTTTAGAGATTGCACAAAAAAAGCATGGAAATTACAGCAGAGGGATGGGCTACGGTTTTTAGTAAAAACATATGCGGAGTTAGGATCATTATTGTTTGGTGAGAAACACAAGCATGATATAGTGAAAATTTTTTCCATTGTAGCTGGTAAAACCATTAAAGAAACAATGGAAATGAATGGTGCGGAAATGTTTTCTGAATTTGTGAAAGTGTATAAGGAAAAGCTTGAGCCTTTTTTTATCAAGTCCGCGCTTTCGGAAAAGACAGAGTAATAATGGCGTTGGTTGAAAGTAAAGTTCCTTTGTCCATTAGTGCGTTAAGTGGTGTCTTGCAAGCGCGGTTCAAACAAGAAAAAATAGATAATTATAGAAATGAATTGATTTATTTGTTAGTAAAAACAAGATATGAAAATGTGATTTCTCCAAATGAATTTGTAAACAATTTATATAGATCAAAGAAGCGAGAGGACAGTGCAGAAACAATTATCAACAAACTAATAAAAAAACTAAGGGGGTGAGAGTATGGACGTTCTTAGCTTGGTGGCGAAATTGGTACTTGATAAAAGCGATTACGATGCAAGTTTAACAACGGCAGAGACACAGGCACGAACCGCGAATGTAAGTGTTTCTGGCAGCGCCACCTTGGAACATGCGGAATTTGATGAAAGTATAAATACTGTAAACGAAAATACATCTGTGTTTGAGCAGGTTTTTACTGGAGCGATACAGGGAATAAAAGACGCGCTTCTTGGTGCTGGCATTGTTGCGACTATAAATAAAATTGGTAGTGCGTTGCAAGCTGCTATTTCTAACACTGCGGCATATGCAGATCAAGTGGACAAAGCAGCTAGACGCATGTCGATTTCAACAGACGCTTATCAAGTTTGGCAACATGTTTTGTCTCAAAGCGGTGCGAATTTAAGTGATGTCACTAGAGGGTGGCAGAATTTAACAAATGCAATTGATCTTGCAAAGACGAATCAAAAAGCATGGGCCGAAGATACAGGCGATGTAAAAAAAGCTCTTGCTGATTTAGGAATTGATCCGGCACAAGCCAGCTCTGTTGAATCGCTATTTGACACTGTTGTAACGGCGTTATCAGATATTGAATCTGGAACACGTAGAGACACGCTTGTAACGGCTTTATTTGGGCGTGGTGGCACTCAGTTAAATGCGCTGCTTGATAGTGGCAGAAATGGCATTAGAGAGTTAAAGCAAGAAGCCTATGATTTAGGGCTTGTAATGTCGGCAGAAGATATAGAATCTGGCGTTGCCTATGGTGATGCAATAGCGAATATGAATAGTGCAGTTGAAGCATTAAAGCAGAATCTTACAGCAGGATTGTTTCCAATATTGACAGATTCGGCAAAAATGCTGACAAGCATTATATCATTTTTCAACGGGCGAACTACTGAGAAAAATTTACAAACCACATTTGCTGGCATTGACCAAGAACTTGATTCGATGTTTGAAAACACATCAACAAACGAAGCGGAAACCAAAAGTCTTGTTGATGTGCTTTTTGAAATGCAGGAGGCGGCAAGTAATTCTGATGATGCTTTTGCGGCTTGGGTTGGAACGGCACAAAAGTTAATAGAAAAATGCCCGGAATTGGCAAGTTCTATTGATTTGACAACTGGATCATTTACGAAAAGTAAAGAGGAAATTTATAAAGATATTGAAGCATTGACAGCAAGAGCAAAAAGCATGGCTTTACAAAATGCGCTGTCTGAAAAATTAAGCGCATTAACACTTGCAGAGAAAGACGCGATAAATGCACAAATTGATTTAAATTTAAAACGTGCGCAGTCGGAAGCCGCAACATCTGCGGCAATAACCAAAGCAAACGAATTGCTAAAGAAATATGGAATAACATATGAAACATTTGACACTGAATTAGGGGATTTCGTAACAAAAGATTCTGTACAAACATTAGCAGATGTAAACAATGCTCTCGCTGCATTGGTTAAAGCGAGTGGTGTTGACTCTAAAGACACAGAGGGATTATCCGCTTTGACAGACACAGCGGACAGCGCAGAAACGTCAGTAGAGCAAGCCGAAAGCGCTTTAGACTCAATGCGCGAATCAATTACGGCTGCTGAAAAAGATTATGCTGATTATGCCACTGCCGTACAAACGATGATTGACGAATTGACTGGGTTAAAAAACAGTTTGGATGCGATTCCAGACTCAACAACTAAAAACGTGAATGTTGTATATAGTCAATTTGACAATGGTTCACTTGATGGAAGTCACGCTAGTGGTTTAAATTATGTCCCGTTTGATGGTTATATCGCTGAATTGCATCGTGGAGAAACAATTCTCAATCAGGCACAGGGACGCGAATGGCGGCAGAATAACAGCGGTATCAATCAACAGGCATTGTATAGCGCGGTTGCGTCAGCAGTTGCGGCTGCGGTATCTGGAATCCAAATCAACATGGACGGTCGCGCTGTTGGCAATGCCGTAACTGATCAAGTAAGCAGGAACATTTACCGTCAACAGATCGGGTTTAGGAGTGCATCGCTATGATAAGTAGGTATGCAGTATGGCTCAATGATGTATCACTGGCAGAGGTTGACCCGCGAATCTATGTCAGTGATATATCTTACCCGGTTCCAACGATTGAGCGGAAAACAAGCAGACTCGCGGGGCGTGATGGATTGTATTCTGGCGAATCGGAATACATCAAAGAGCGCAAAATCTCAATCACTTTTGTTGTGCGAGAGTACAGCACACAGCGGCGGCAAGAAATCATCCAGAATGTGATTCTTTGGGCTTCTAATGGCGGTTGGTTGAAAACGTCGGATAGAGTAGGACAAAAGATTTACGTCAAGGCTACGGGCCTTCCAGCGTCAACTAGCGTTATGCGTTGGCTGGATGAGTTGTCGGTGGAATTTACATCATTTGACTATCCATATTGGCAAGATGAAGCAGTGCAGGAAATCACACTCGCGAACAATGCACTTGGTACGCTGTATTTGCCGGGTGTTCGCAATGCATGTGTAGAGGCAAGCATACTCGCGCAAGAATCAATCACAAGTTACCTAAACATTCAGTGTGGCGATACTCAGATTATTATCGGCAGTCCAGGCATGGCTGAAAATGACATTGTGACAATTGGATATTCGGAAGATCACCACATCATGGACATTAAATTATGGACGGTTTCAATCTTGAATAAACGATTACCCACAAGCGATGATGATTTGATAGCGAAACCTGGCAACAATACAGTGACATTTGCGGCAGATGGCGCGGCGCTGTGTACGTTGACGGTTCGGGGGGTGTATTTATGAGTTCTATTCTTCCGAGGGTGCGAGTTGGCACGGAATACACAAGGCGGCTGCATCCAATTGATTGCAGGATTCGTCAAACATTGCAACCATTGTCGACAGTCAGTATGACACTGCCTCCTGAAGAATGGGTGACGAATCTTGACTGGGTGGAGGTTCCTGCGCCTGATGGCAGTACGGGTTATTATCGGGTTTCGAGTGTATCAACGGACATGGAAACGGGCAATCAAGACGTATATCTCGAACACGGCGCATGTTTGTTGGATGATACAATTATTCCAAATTCCGGGCATTACATCTACGCCACCGGCAAATATGAAAACAATGCAAAGCTCAATACACTTTCGAAAACGGACACAATCATGAATCTGTTGACTTATATTCTTGGCTGGGGGTACAAATGGACAGTCGGCACGGTTGAGGCAACGGCTACAGTGCATGTTGATTTGGGCGAATTATCTGTTATGACTGCATTATTAACCATGATGCAGTCAATTCCCGATTATCAGATTTATTTTGTTCAAAACGGTGTGAACGATTGGCATGTTGATATTAAGGCGCGACCGACAGTGCCGACATGTGAAGGAAGATTGAGCAGGAATCTACAGTCTTGTGAGGTTTCATACAGTACTGATGGAATATGTACAAGGGTGCTTGCTGATGGAATCACCAACGGCATGATGGACAGTGATAAAATCACTCAATATGGAGTATATGTTCAAACAATGACATTGAATGATGCACTGTCCCTTGAGCAAAAAGAAGCAATTGTAAGTGCATATCTTAATGCGCACGACCATCCAGCTGTGAGTGTGAGTATTTCGGGACTTGAGTTATCACAGGTTACGGGCGTTGATTTTGATAAATTTTCGCTTGGTGCAGTATGCAGAATAGCGGTTCCTTGGCTGGATGTGATTGTGGATGAAGTCATTATTGACAAGAGTTATTCTGACCCATATAATAATCCTGAAGCAGTAAAGTTTACGCTTGCCAATGCAGCGCCAGACCTTAGTATCACAATCGCGGCTTTGACTGGTGGCGGCGGTGGTGGCGGCGGCAGAGGTGGAAGCGGCAAGGGCGGTTTACAAGAGCAGAAAAAGAGATTTACAACAAAGTTTGAACAATCTGATACACATTTCAGAATGCTTGCCTCTGACAATGAGTGGGATAAATTCGGAAATGATAAGCCAACAGCTTATGCACAATTAGTAGTTACTTCAAGTTCTATTCAGTCTGTTGTGAATGATATTGCAAACAGTGGGTACAGTTCGATTACTCAGATGGCAAATAACATTAGTCTTGTCGTAACAAAGACGGATACAGGCGGTGTTATAAATGGAGCCAGTATCGCGCTTGCCATAAATAATGATGGAACAGGCGTTGCAAAAATAAATGCAGAACGAATATATTTAACTGGTCAGAGCGTTTATCTTTCATATGCTCTTTCTAACACATTGAATTGTACTACCTTGAGCTCTGTTTTAACCGTGGCAAATAATGTAATTTCAAATGGATATCAAATAGCGAATAATAATAATACGGCGACATGGAAATCAAAAACGGTTGTTACTGGCGCGTCCAGTCGTACAGGGACAAAAGCATTTGCGTTGTCCACTAATGGCACGTCAATAACAAGTATACTAACCGCGAATGTTATAACTGGGTTGGAGACAGAAACAATATATTATTTGGGGCATACTTGATTGGAGGCAAAGAAAATGGACGTCAATTCTGGGAATGGATTGTATAACCGTTATGGCCTTATTGATAGTATTATTGTTGACCTTGATCGTCTTGAGGTTCGCGGCGTATCAAACATGAAAATTATTTTTGACAGTATCGCGAAACTGAATGCATTAAAGGAAGGATTGAGGAAAGAGGAGGATTCCGACAATGGCAAAATTGAGGCTTGATTCTGGCACGGAATATGATGTGCTGACGGTAGCAAAGTCGTTTGATGGCACATGTGTTATTATTTTGAGAGATGACAGGAGATTGTCTGCTATTGCCGATGAATTTGACGGGGCGCAATATTTGTTATATATTGATGATGATGGGAAAGAAACGAAATACAATGGATATTCGGAATTGATTTCCATCGCAAGATTAAAGGAAATTAACTTTGTTCAAATTTCTATGGGAAAGCCTGAGGAGGTCGGTTGAAACCATGCGTATGATTCAGCTAACAGACGGACAGGAATTTAGAATCAATTTTGTTGGTGTATACAACGATCTTTTGCAGATCGGATTCCCGCCCGGTGAGGTGACGTTCTTTGATATTGTGGACAGATTCACGGACGTGACTTTGACGGAAATTATCACGGGCAATTACGATTATGAGCAGACCCCCACAGAGTACACGGGATTCACCGAATTGATTGATGTTCGGCGGGAGTTAGATAATTCTTTTATCATCACGCTTAAGAGGGGGAAGGAATAATGTCCAATATTGTCATTAACAAAACAAGTTTCCTCGATGCGCCACTGACAGTGGATTCTCTGCATGGCGTGACGTTTACAAACGAAAACGGTGCTCATAAGTTTGTCATTTCCTGTATGCAGGGTGGCGAATTGAAAACGCTTACTGGCAGTGTTTCGGCGCGGTTCATGAGAGCGAACAACACAACAATTCTCCTGTCTGAAGGTTACGCAAGTATTGAAGATGGCAAGGCCGTTGTGACGTTGCATCAGGATTGTTATAACGTGCCTGGGCGTTTCCAGTTAGCAATCTTTAATACGGCGGATAATAGCACTGTATGTATTTATGCTTGCGTTGGCACGGTGCAGAGGTCGCAAAACGGCGACTTGATTGATAGTGGAGATGTTGTGCCGAGTATTGATGAGCTGCTGGCACAGATTGAGGCTTGTCAGACAGCGACAACAGCGGCAACAAATGCAGCGAGTGCGGCTAATGCAGCGGCTGAGAGCGCAAGCACAGCAGGGGAAAGCAAGTTTGTTCGGTATGATGCAGTACAAGCATTGACGGCCAGTCAACAGGCACAAGCGAGGGCGAATATTGGAGCGTCAACAGGGGCGGTGCTTTATTCTGAGACTCAGACATTGACGGATACAGAGAAAACCACAGCTCGTGGGAATGTTGGAGCGGCAAGTGCAATAGATGTTGATAATTTAAAGAGCGCCTTCAGTGAAACTATTGGCGAAAAAACTGGAAATATTTATGATAAGACAAGTATAATCAATGGCGAATATTACAAGGCAGATGGATCATTTGGCCAATCTTCAAGCTGGGCGCGAGTTAAAATTGATATTGGCGAATATGATACCATCACATATTCTGGCCTTTCGTCAGTCGGTGGCGATTCGGTTCAAAGCGTTTGGTTTGATGAAAATGATAATTGTATAGGTCACTTCAAACAGGCAATTGGAGAAAACACAATTGCAATTCCTGATAATACAAAATATGTTGGTTTCAGTATTAACAGCGCTGTGTCTGTTATAAATGGGTTTTCCGTTGTTGCATCTAAAAACGGTGACATTGAAAACAGGTTGACAGTAGCGGAAAACTCAGTTGCTGCGTTACAAAATACTATTGGAGATGGTGTTTTAAATCCAGCATTAACTTCGGCGGACTTAGAGGTTGGCGGAATCCAAGATATTACAGGCGAACTCGTTGATAAAACGGACAGGGTGAGAACAAAAAAGTTTTTGTTTATCAAAAGCGGGACAGTAATACGCAAAACCGGGCCAAATTTCAATGTATGGGAATATGATAGATATACACTAGAATGTATTGCCAACACTGCTGGATGGAAAAGCACCTATACAGTAGTTAATGATTGTCTTATAAAAATGACATGGCAAACTGGGGATATAACTTTGCCAAACGTTACATTCAGTGATACATTCTCGATAATTGACAACGATGTATTGAATAGCGCGTACATTGGCGATGTTGCTTATGCTATGAGTAGAAAGCTCACAAACGATTATACAAATAAAATAGCAACGACAAAAATGTATGATCTACGAGCGCCTAACTATGTGCGGCAGATAGCGCATAGGGGATTAAAAGGCAGCGGATTCGCTCCAGAGAGTACAGAGCCTGCATATATTTTGGCATACCTGTATGGTTATCAGGGTATTGAAGGGGATGTCAGAATTACATCTGATGGGAAATATGTAATTCATCATAATGCTGGTATGCCGTCAGATGATAGCATTAAGATTGCCGAACAGACGCTTGACTATTTGCGTGAAAATGCAAATATGGGATCATATAACGGCACGGCTTGTGAAATCCTTACATTTGAACAGTTTGTTGAATTGGCTCGTAGATTCGGCATGGATTTATATATTGATACGGGCAAAATTACGCTAACAAGCCAAATTATGCAGGATTTGTATGCGATAATAAAAAAATACGGTATGCAAGATAAGGCCGTATGGTTGATTAGTGCCAATGAAATAGCACTTGTGAGAAATGTATACAATCATGCGAGGCTTGGGCTGATGGTTGGAAACACAACTATAACACAAGCCATGATTGACGCTGCGACAGATGATAAGTTTGAAACCTTTGTAAATCCCAAATATAGTTTAGTTACAGAAGAAGCAGTAAACGCTTGGAGAGAAGCCGGACTTGGCGTACAATGCTGGATTGCTGATTATGGTACAGAGGGATTAGATACAAAAGCAAAAAGACTCGCGGCTATTAGTAACGTTATAGCGATGGGAATTGATGGGATTACGCTCGATCTTTACCAACCAAACACAATTTATTTTGACGATATGCTTTCAAAGTGGGGCATTAACTAATATGGCGGTTTAAATAACACTTTAAAATACAATCGACAAAAGAATCTTGACAGTATAAAATGATGATGTTATAATCAAGGCGAAATAAAGTAGAACCGAGGTGAGTCAATATGAACGATCTCCCGAATCGAGTTATCGAAGCGGCAGAAAGTCAGATTGGCTCACCTTACGTTTTTGGCGCATGGGGTGAGTTTTGCACACCATCAAATAGGGGACGGCGGCAACGGGCAGACCATCCGACGATTAAAAGCAAGTGCCAAGTATTGAATGGCTCAAGGTCGAATTGTGATGGTTGCCAATGGCAGGGCGACCGCATGTTTGATTGCAGAGGTTTCACTGATTGGTGCCTCAAGCAAGTGGACATAGATTTGTATGGAGATGGATGCACGACACAATACAATACAGCGTCTAACTGGATTGAGCGCGGGGACATTGCAGCAATGCCAGAATGCGTGTGCTGCGTGTTTGTTGCCAAAGGGTCAAAAAAAGAGCATACAGGATTATACCTAGGGAATGGGGAGACCATAGAATGTTCTGTCGGCGTCCAAAGGAAACCGCTGGCGCAGAAGTGGACGCATTACGCAATCCCGGCAGGACTGTACACTCAAGAAGAAATTGACGAAATTCGAGGCAGCGAACCAACGTATAGAGGCATTCTGCGCAAGGGGTCAAAGGGTGAGCCTGTGCGCTGGGTGCAGAAAAACCTAACGCAATTCGGCTATGATTGCGGTGCTGTTGATGGCGTTTATGGCACGAAAACATTTAACGCAGTAAAGGCATTTCAACAGGCGAATAAGCTTGCTCCTGACGGGATTGTTGGCCCTAAAACATGGGCGGTTATTGAGCAAATGTCCAGTGGTGGACAAGAATTATATACAGTGCAAATTAGCGGGTTGAGTAAAGATCAAGCAGATATGCTCATTTCTCAGTACCCACAAGCGCAATACATCATAGGGGAGGTCTGAGAATGAGCGAAACAATTATTGTGGCGTTGCTGTCACTAGCTGGGACTGCAATCGGTAGTGTGCTTGGTATTATTACGAGTCAGCGTTTGATTGAGTACAGACTCAAACAGCTTGAAGATAAAGTAAACAAACACAACCAGATCGTAGAGAGAACGTTCCAGCTTGAAGGGCGCATGAATGAAGTTGAACACGATATCCGCGATATAAAGGGGAAGGGATGATTCCATTGGTGGACTGGAAAGCTAAACTCACAAGTCGCAAATTCTGGATGGCGATTGTTGGTTTTGTGTCTGGCATTTTGCTTGCTTTCAAAGTGGATGCACAAACGGTTGAAACAATTTCCGGCGTTGTGATGGCTGGAGCGGCTGTGATCGCATACATCATTGGTGAGGGTATGGCAGATGCAGCAAGTGCGGCAAATGAGTCTCCGTTGATTGTCGGTCGTGCAGACTGGAATCTTGATGATTTCACAAAAGAAAAAGAAGTGACTGACGATGTGGGAGAAGTTTCAAAATAATCCTGTTGGAAGAAGTGTTGGAGACTGTGCAATTCGTGCAGTCTCCAAAGCTTTAGGAGTATCTTGGCAGACGGCTTATGCAATGATTGCAGTCAATGGGTTTGCAATGGGGGATATGCCGTCAAGCAATAGCGTATGGGGAGCAGTCCTTAGACAGAATGGATTTCAGCGAAAAGCGATTGAGAACGAATGCCCAGATTGTTATACAGCGGAAGATTTTTGCAAAGACCATCCAAAAGGGACATATGTTCTCGGATTTGGGAATCATACATCCTGTGTCGTAGACGGGGTGATATTCGATAGTTGGGACTCAAGTTTGGAAATCCCGCAATATTACTGGTTTAAGCCTGAGGAGGGAGAAAGATAATGCCGTATAACAATTATTTCCCTACGGGGTATCAACCGATGTATTATCAGCCACCGCAGTACAACTATCAGAACCAGACGCAGACAGTTCCGTCCGTTCAGCCTGCACAGCCACAGCCACAGACTCAGCCGATGAATAGCAATCTGATCTGGGTTCAGGGAGAAGCGGGAGCAAAGTCTTATTTAGTAGCTCCAAATACGACAGTACAACTGTGGGACAGTGAGGAAAACGTAATTTACATAAAAACAGCAGACAGTAGTGGTATGCCAAGTATGAAAATACTTGATTATACCATCAGAGAACCGAATTTAATACCAAAAGCCAAAGAAAATATTGATTATGTTACAAAAACAGAGTTTCAAGAAATGAAATCAGGATTTGAACAGACTATTGATGCAATGCAATCAACAATCAATCAAATGAAACAAGCGCGACAGTCAAAGTCTGCGTCTTCTAACGGGCTCGGTTAATGCTCTTTCAACTGTCCATCCGTGAACCCTAATCCTATTATGCAATGTTGACATGGGAATATTGAGTTCCCTTGACCATTGGGAAAGAGTCTGCCGTTTGCCATTAAATTCTATGAAGACATTCGCAGAATAGTTGCTTAGTTGTTCTCTTGGTTCAACCCAACGGCAATTATCTGAGGAATAATCACCATCATTGTTTATTCTGTCGATTGATAGTCCCGGTTTGTAACCATTTTTGATAGCCCATTCACGAAATGAATTGACATTTTGAAGCCATTCATCACAGATTTTGATACCACGTCCGCCATATCGGTTATATCTGATGTTATTTGGATTATAGCATCTTGATTTCATCCCATTGAATATTTTTCCTAATTGAAGATAATTGTCAGGCAGTTTGTTGAGATTCTTGATTCTTTCATCACGATAGCAGCCACAGCTTACTTGTCTACCAGTTGTCAATGCGTTTTTTGCAACAATGGTTTGATTTCCACAATCACATTGGCAGAGATAATAATGAGTGTAGCCTTTTACGTGAGAATGTTCAAGAACTACAAGCCTACCATAACGATTTCCAGTAATGTCAATCCAACGTCCCAAATGCAATACCTCCTTCTATGTTTTGGGATAATTATACAACAGTTTGTTCTAAAAGTCAAGGAGATGTGAAAAATGGCGAATTTGCTTTTTAACGCTTTAGGAAAAGCAATGCCGAACGGCTTTGGGCAGATGGGAAATCTCATTCAGCAGTTTCAGCAGTTCAGGCAGAATTTTAATGGCGACCCTCGGCAACAGGTGCAACAGCTTCTTAATTCCGGCAAAATTTCACAGGATCAGTACAATCGTGCTGTGCAGATGGCAAATCAGCTACAGCGCATGATGGGGCGTTGATCGCCCTTTTTGACAGTCAATCAGGCGGTGTGTGTCTCCATGCAAAGCCTTTGCATGATTTTCTTTCTCCGTTCATGGCTCGGCTGATGCTATTCGGATCACAATTATAAAAAAGTGCCGCCGCTTTTCTTGAGTCCCATTTTCTTATAAATTCCCCGTTTAAGTCATACTGGTATATTGGCTTTACACATGGATTTTCTTCGTATGATTTTCCTTTGATTGGGTTTTCGGGTTTCAACCCCATGCGCACAGCATGAAAATGATTCTCTCTCTTTGTAACCCATTCAAGGTTGCAAAGCCGATTGTCTGATTTGTTGGCGTTGATATGATTGACTTCGGTATTGAACTTCGGTTGATCTAGAAAAGCTTTAGCAACAAGAATGTGAACGTATTCTGCTTTGTATTTTTTATCTTTGAAGAGCAAAATACGAACATATCCATCCTTGCTCGGTTTTTGTTTCATAATTAGACCGTTGCGATTTTTAATTCTTCCGAGGTCGCTAATTTGGTATAGTCCATCGTATCCAACCACGTTTTTCCAAGTTTCTTTCACAAGCATTCCTCCTTTTTGGCATTATACCATGTTTGTGAGTTTTATCAAGATTATCGCTGTCGGTGCACAGACAGTTGATATAAATATTAGAAAGGAAGTAAAAACAAATGGCTTTAGTTGATGAAAATGGCGGCGCATCCATTCCTGCAACGATGCTTGTCAGCCCGACTGGTTACGGCGGCTATCCTGTCTATCAGGGCGGTAACGGCGGTTTCGGTAATGATTCGTCTGGCTGGTGGATCATTCTTCTTTTCCTGCTTCTGCTCGGCAATAACGGCTGGGGCAACTATGCAGGCAATGGCGGCGGTGGAAACGGCGGTGGCCTGTATCCTTGGATGAATCAGTCCGACCAGATTCATGATGGATTCCGCGACCAGATGTTGAATAGCACAATGAACGGTATTCAGCAGGGTGTGAACAATCTCAGCACTCAGCTTTGCAATTGCTGCGGTGATATGCAGATGGCGCTTGCAAATGGCTTTGCTGGCGTTGAACAGG
>Ga0247608_10000970_pt1 | contig 42528 bp, 39 predicted proteins | sample 176DNAGHGlowgp2_FD_193490 | JGI IMG/M metagenome (GOLD analysis project Ga0247608, IMG submission 193490) | Sheep rumen microbial communities from Palmerston North, Manawatu-Wanganui, New Zealand - 1766 DNA GHGlow gp2 | ecosystem: Host-associated > Mammals > Digestive system > Stomach > Rumen ...
CGGACGATAATAATTGAATACATCCATAGGAATGGTGAAGCAAAAACAGAGGATCTTGTGAAACTTTTAAGTTCCAGCACAACAAGAATAAAGATGCTTCTTTATCAACTGGTGGATGAGGGCGTACTTATCTCCTGTGGAGGAAATAGAAATCGAACTTACAAGCTGAAAGAACAGAAAGAATCGTAGCCAGATTCCAAATTTGAGTTCAATACAAAACATTTCTCCAAGAGAATATTTTGAAAATTGGAAATAAATGCGTGCCTTTGCACCCGATGATGAGTCACAAAAACGGCTGATGGCTTGTCATCGGGTGTTCTTTTAAGCAATTTGTAGCAGAACAACGAATAAAGAACGGTCTCCAAATCGTGACCCCAAAATTTCTCAATCCTCTGCATCGCCTCTATACAAAGAAATCCTGCGAATTCTTCCAAAGTTACGAAAAAATGAGAGAAGTGCAAAAGAAAAGTTCGCTTTTCTTTTCACTTCCAAGTGCCAGTAACTTCTCCAAAGGAAAAGAGCAGGTCTTGAACTGCACGTATAGATGAATTGTTTGTTTTAAAGCAATAGCTCCCGGTGTGGGAGCTATTGCTTTTGACAGAGAGGGTAGGGTGCAGACTACGGATTGAGCTCGGCATACTCCTTGCTGGCCAGGAAGTTGGGACATGTCTTGCTGACGTTTGGCAGTTCGCTGTGTCCCAGTATGCGGGCTTCGGGGTAGTCGGCCTTCAGCGACTTCAGCAGGTGCCATAGGGCGGCTTTCTGCTCGGGTGTCCGGGTGTCGGCCTTGTGCCCGTCGGCTGTCAGTCCGCCTTCGTAGCACACTCCCAGCGAGTGCTGGTTGTAGTGTCGGGCGTGGGCACCGGGCAGGTTCTCGGTGCGGGTCTGGTAGACATGACCGTCACGGGTGACGTAGTAGTGGTAGCCCGTGAACCCGAAGCGGGCCTGATGGCAGGCGATGAGAGCCTCTACGGGGAAGGGGCGGTTCTCGCGGGTTGCAGAACAGTGAATGACGATGAGGTCAATTTTTCGCATCTCTTGTCTTCTCCTTTCCTGAACGCTTCATCGCATGCAGCTCTGCACCATGAAGATGCTGTTGATAGCCGTCAGAACGGTGATGATGACCTTGATGATCTTCTTCCACATTTCCTTATTCATACGCTCTTACAGTTTAAGGTTCGGTGGTCTCGGGTTCGGGCTTCAGGCTGGCGTCGTGGGTCTCCTCGAAGACAACGTCCTTGACCAGTGTCTTGGCCACGACGAACTTCTGCACGATGACGCCTTTCTTGTTGGTCGTCTGGCCCACCACGACACGCTGCGACTCGGGCTGGAACAGCACGCGGCGCGTGGTGATGTTGGCGGCCGAGCAGTCCTCCTGGTTGTTGGCGCCGATGCTCGAGAAGCCTACCTTGAAGATGCCAATGCCGTCCAGACGTACCTTCTGCCCCATCTCGAAGAAGTGTTTCATGGCACTGCCTAACTCGTCGAGCACAGCCTTGATGTCGCTCTTCTTGACCGAGGCCTGTGTCTGGATGAACTCTGCCAGCTCATCGGTCTCGATGAAGTGCTGGTCGTAGACCGCCGTGGCGAACCACTTGCCGAAGGCCGTCGACTTCATGTTGGTGTTCTTGATTTTCGTGAATTTCTGTGACATAATGTTTTGTTTAGTGATTGTTGGCTGAGAGCTCTTGGGAATGCCAGCTTCCGCGCGACAAGCTGCGTCCTCGTGGCTCTGTCGGTGGATTTTCCTCCGACAATGCAAAGGTACGACACTCCACAAGGGCGCTGACAAGCTTTGATGACCTTTGACAACCTTTGACGAGAAATGACGACCTTCAGCGGAACTTCTGGTGTCGGAAGGGCTGTTCCTCTGTCAGTTCAATGTCGTACTCCTGGCAGACATACAGCAGCGCCTTGCCTCGCAGTGTCTGGGCATGCGGCTTGGCGCCCAGGGCCGACAGCGACTCGCGGTGGCTGTTCAGAAAACGGTAGAATGATGAATACGATACACCGGCCATGCGGGCCAGCTCAGACTTTCGGTAGCATTGCATACTTTTATGGATTAGTGATAATGGTTTACGAAGTAAAGTGTGCCTTCTAACGGTGTGAAGCATGGCGCTTTATAGGGGTTGTCAGGCATGTCTTACCTGGTTACGAGGCATTGCCGACAGGGTTGGGAGGCATCGTTAACGTCGTTGCTCGAAGATGAAGTCTATGAGGTCTATCTTGCGTGCCTTCTGGTCCGCCGTAGCGCAGCGTTCCAGCAGACTGCTGACGCTGACACGTGCTCCATAGCACCTCTTGGCCTCTTGGGCTACATGGTACCAAAGAGAGTAGGCCTTGCAGTCTGGGTCGGTATCAGGGAAGAGCACTACCTGGTTGTTGCGCAGCGGAAACAACTTGATGGCAGACAACTCGTTCAGTCCTCCGGCTGCCATCCAGACGTACTGAGGGTACAGCTCTGACAGGATGACGGCGGTCTTCTCGGCTTCGACGACAGCAATCGTCGCGTCGTCTTTCAGCAGGTGCAGCCCGAACAGGCAGTGCACCGACGGTATGTCGACGGGAGGTCGGTAGAAGCGCTTCAGCTCGCTCATCACCCATGTTGGGTTGTGGCTGTGGTCACGGTGACAGTCGGGGCGGTAGTACATCACCTTGCCGTCGCACACCTTGCCCAGTGGGTTCAGCTGCCAGAAGATGACGCCTCCGTTGCGGGCCATGCCCAGCCGGTAGCGCCCTGCTGCATGTTCCATCTGCTGGGCTGTCAGGTAGCCTGCCGTGATGCAGGCCTGACAGAAACAGCTGAGGCAGCTTTGGTGGAATGCCACCATTTCGTCCTGTGGGAGGACTATCAGCTCTCTGGCGGCACGTTGGGCTTCTTGTCGTTTGATGCGTTCCAGCTCCCTGCGGAAGGAGAATGCCGTTGTCTCACTTGGCTTCATGTCTTGTTTTTCTTGAGAGGGCACCCCTCATACCATACCTCTCCCCTCTTTAGAGGAGGGGGAGAGTATGTATGGAGGGGGTGCCCCGGGTAAAAACAATCATGTCGCCATGACAACGGGTCGTCCGTATCGGTCCATCACCCGTTTGACAATGCCTTCGTTGATGGCAGCCTCCAGCACCTTGTCGTAGTAGGCTTTCTGCCGGATGTTGCTCAGTTCTCTGGCCCGGTTCTCCAGGTCGTCGGCATTACGCATCTCCCATCCGCCCATGGCGTCGGCAAACAGCTTCTGCAGGTTCCATTGCCAGGGATGTGTCGCGTCGTCAGGACGGTCGATGATGTATTCCCGATTGAATTTCTGGACTGTATCCTGGCGACTGATGTACCGTCCCTTGGCGCTTTCCCTGTGGGCCGTGCGTTCGTCAGCGACAACAGGCAGGCCGTTGTCGTCAAGCTGGTAGCAGAGTGTTCCGTCTATGTCGTACTTGCGTGTCATGGTCTGCTCCACACAGAAGGTGGGTCTGACGCCCTCCTTCTGATGCATTTTCTGACAGGTGAAAACTTCGAACACTTTGTTCATCATCTCCGTGCCCAGCCAGCCACGCAGTCCGCGGTTGTCGTTACTGCGGTTCTGGTGAATCACGCATGTTACGTTACACTGGTTCTCGGATGCCATATGCATCAGCTGTTCTATTAGCTCTTGTGACTTCTGACCGTCATTGATGTCGTGCGTCAGATCGCGCACGTTGTCGATGACAATCAAGTCTGGGTGATAGGCCTTGACACCCTCTGCCAGCAGATTGTAACGTTCGGTGATGTCAGCCTTTCGGATGTTGAAAACATAGAACAATTCCTCGGGGAACGTGCCCTTCTCAGTGTCAGCGCAGACCATAGGTACTACACGATGCTTAAGAATGCTCAGTGTCGACTGCGGACTCTGTTCCGTATCGACCCACATCACCCGCAGCGGTTCTGTACTGTTGCGGCGCATGTTAAGCACACATTGTTGTCCTTGTGGCATCGTGCAGCATGCCATCAGTTGTACGATGAGCGATGTCTTACCCGACTTGGCTTGTCCTGTTATCGTCGACAGGTCGCCTCGCGGAAAGCAGGGCATGCCCTTGATGGACAACAGGAATTCCTCTTCGTGCAGTTTACTCTCAGTAGTCACCCGGTATTCATCCAGTTGAATGAGCGCCGGTGTAATCTCAGGAACTGTGCCAGCCTGGGCAAGCTCCTCTAAAACCATGTCTTTTTCTGAGGTCATAGTCAGCGTCTCCTCGTTAGTTGTTGTCAATCTGTTCTGCTTTCTCTTCGATGCTCTGTATAATCCGTTTCATCGTTTTTATACACAGGTCACGATCATAGTAGGCGAGCGCTACCAGGATGCGGCACACCTGATAGAATCTTAGGTCGTTAAACCGTTCTACATAGAACTCCTGACGATTAATCATACTCAGGTCACTTACTTTAGTGAGTAACCCTCTCTTGCTTCTCACGGCGCTCAAGATAATGCTTGCAACGTCAACAATTTCTTGTCTATTTGTCATACTTTTAATTAATAAATACTTGTCCATATGGACGCTGCAAAGTTACCAAAATACAATAATATCACCGTTACGACATGTAATAACGGAGTTTGTCAAGAATCCCGAAAAATCTTCTTTTGATTAATAAAGTTTAACAATAGGCACCCCTTGAGTTAGAATCCCATCACTTTTTCGATGATAGGGGCAATGTCATAATATTTATACTCTGCCAGACGTCCACCGAAGGTGACACCTTCTTCCTGGTCCGCCAGTTCTTTGTACTGCTGGTAGAGTCGGTTATTGCGTTCGTCATTGACAGTATAGATTGATTGACGAGAGAATGCTACTCTTTATGATAAATAGGTATCGGCCATTTGTTATGGGGTTGGCAGAATTTCATTCACCATCCAAAAAAGACCAAACTTATTACATATTTTATCAACAATAGTAAGGGTCGAATTCCCGCTTGGTAGCTCTATAGAACTTATATATATAATCATTAATAAGACTGCAGCAAGATGTTGTTTAAGCATACATATTAACTTGTCCACTTGTTCTACAAAAGTTTTTTCTTCTAAGTAATAAAGAACTAGTATTAAACAGAATTGGATAAAACAATATGCGCAATTCCATCGATCATAATCTATTGCCATAAGATAGGCGGGTAGAATTATTAAGTGAATGAATAACTGCATAAGAATGTAACACCATTTTTCACGTTTGTCTGTAGAATGGTGAATGGCAAGTATCCAAGGAGTCCAAAATAGGAACAAAAGAGGAGAGAGAACGATGATTGTCAGTCCAAAACGTGCAATGTTGTATTTCAAAACTGGTTGGACATATGCAATATAATGCTCTGGTATTTTTGCGTAGTACTCATAATACAGTGCCCCTTTTAGTGATAGTGCTGATGTTGAATCTGTTGATCGTTCCTGTAAATAGCTGTATAGTGACTCGAAACCTATGTTCATCTTGCTAAAAAAGACAATTGAGAAGAATAATAATGAAAGTAAAAGTGAAATTGTTAAATAGTAAACTGTTTTTTGGGTTACATGTATTCTTTCTGAATATATATCATAAATGAATAATGCAAAGAATAGTGGAAAGAAGATGTTGCAGAAAATGTGGTGTAGGAGGCTTGCTAGGCAGATAATAATGAGGGTCAGTATGTAATAATACCATGTTCCGCGATGACGTATAAATAGGTATAGAAATAGTAGAGTAGCGGTCGCGAGGTAGAAGTCAACACGAGAAATCATATTGACTAACATTAGGAATGAAAAGGGCGAAAGTAAATAGATTGCTATAAACACTAGTAGTGGTTGCTTGTTTTGTTGATTACGACTTAAACACTTACCACAGAACCAAGAAAACAAAGCTACCATCAAAAATACTATTGTTGTGATGAGTGGTAGCAAGTGTTGTTTGCCAACTTCCTTTGGAAGCCATAGTGAACATATTTCTCCGAGCAGTTTCTTCCCGCCAAATCCTGTTGAATAGTCAATAAAATAAAAGAATGTATGGTAAGAGTTAATGTCCCCAGTTCGTATATTCAAAAGAGCAGGAATGCACATAAGGAACACAAATATTTGTACAGAGTACTGTTCACAGAAATATACAACTTTTTTCATGCTAAAACACTTTTTATGGTTTTCATTCCAGCTGCTATTGCAGCATCCATATTGTAGTATTCCCAGTCTGCGAAACGACCTGTTAGATAGAAACTCTTTGATGCAAGCTGTTGTTTAAGAGCGCCAATCATCTCTCTTGTCCCCTTTGACTGTATTGGATAGGTGTACTGATTATATTTGTGAGTGATATATTTGGGGTGAAGTGGAATCTCTTTTAGGTTTTCTACAATGTCTGTTTTGCTGATTATGTCTGTAAACTCTATTGTTGCCGTAATTCTGTTATTTATATCAGTTGTTTCTTTGTTTTGAGACAGTAGCGCAAGACTATTGTTTGTTCGTGAGAAGTTTCCTGTACAGATAATGCGGTGAGCTTGATAACGAGTGCTAGGTAGGTAAATCCATGAGTATGGGTTACTGTCAATTTCGCAAAACGTAGCTGTCGTGCCATGATACTGAAGAGCATTAATATCTTCTGAGTAACTGTCAATACAAGACTCATCTTGCAAGATGCCTGGTAAATCCTTGATATTTCCACAGAAGATGACAATGTCATACGAAATGCCATCTATTTCCCATTTATCACCACTACGTTTCATTTGTTCTATGCAAGTATTGTATATTACATTAAGCCCTTCAGATAAGCGATCTGCAATTAATTGCGAGCCGTTTTGACGTTCGTAGTAAAATGTTGAGTGTACAAATTGCTTTTCTGCAACCCTGTTAAAGTTGTTATAAATGATTTCTTCAACAGATGACATTGGCAATTTTCCTGAGAGCCAGTCAATTGGCATATCATGTAAGCTCCTCCTCCAAACTTTTGTGTTATATGGTTTAAAGTATAATTGATATAGAGTGTCACCGAACATGCTTTTTAAAAAATCCTGGAAATTGTCAGCTGGTATGCAGTGACTATCTCTAAGACTTAACAAATCATGAATAATATCTTTTTGGATTTGGTTGTCAAGGAGATATATAAAATTCTCTATAGGATATGGAATATGTTGCTCGTTGGGGAGAAAAATAACCGAGTTACGGTCTGTTTTAAGGAATTCTTCATCTTTATCGAAATGACGCCAAAACCAGTCGTTGACTTCTTGATTTCTAGTATTAAACACATGACCTCCGCAAGTGTGGAATAGGGAACCATTTATACGTTCACAACGAATCAAACCTCCAGTTTTTGCCTCTTTTTCATAAATGGTTATTTCAAAGTCTCTTTTTGAAGACTTGGGGTCATTTCTATACTCGGATAGAAGTTGAGCGGCGCTTAGTCCTGATATACCTGCTCCTATGATTGCTATGCGTTTCATTTTGAATGTAATAATAGTTTGCGAGTGAAGAAATTGTAAAATAGTGTGATGGAAACAGAATAAGCTTTTGACATCATAAACCATAAATTGAAAACTTCTGTGAAAAACCACATTAATAAAGCATTTAGTATGAGGCCAAATAGTGAAATTAGTACGTAGTAAAGAAACTCTTTGCTTTGTTGTTTAACTCTGTGGTAATCAAATACCCAATAGGAACATAGTGACCAATTTAGTACTATGCCAATAGCAAACGAACATGATGCAGACACGAGATAATGTACTCCAGCATGTGTTGTCAGTAAATAGAGGACAATGATGTCAATGATTGTACATGTGCCTCCTACAGCAATGTATTGAAGAAATTGTCTGATAGATTTTTTCTTCATAATGCTATGGCTTTGCCCATAATACGTTGACGGAAATAGTAGAAGAGAACTTCAAATGAGTTCTTGATAGCTTTCTTGCTTACTCTAGGTGAAGGAGCCATATAGTGAATAGGTACTTCTATGCATTGTTGAAAGCGAAGTAGATAGCGGACTTCTGTCTGGTAGAAATGTGCTTTAGACAACAATCCGTGTTCAACAAACTTGCGGGCTACATCAGCATGAAATCCCATGTAGCCACTTGTCATGTCACGCATATTGGTGCCTAACAATAAGTTACTAAGAATAGTTCCTCCACGAGAGAGCACAGATCTCCTCCAGTTGCTATTATAGATACTTCCTCCATTGATGAAGCGTGAGCCGAATACACACTTGTGCCCTTCGTTCAGACAACGTAAAAATTGTGGTATGGCAGCAGGATTATGACTCATCCCGCCATCCATCTCTATGATGTAATCAAAATCGTACTTTAATGCCTCTTTGTATCCACGTAAGTAAGCGTCTACGACATTTCTGTTCTCTGGTGCCCAAACAGTATGGAATCGTGGGTCTTGTTGTTCCAACTGTTGGCAACACATGAATGTATTGTCTTTACTGACATTGTCAACGACAAAAAACACTTCGCCTGTTCCCAAATCGTTAAGTACGTCCTGTATTGCAGCAACGAACTCTGCAAAAGTATCTTCCTCATTAGCGAGCGGCGATACGAGAGCTAATTTTTTTATCATTATTTTATCATCAATAGTCCAACGTAACTTTTCACAATGTGCAAAGATAGTCATTATTTAGTTAAAAACCCAAAAAAGAGAGAGAATTCTTTTCTGTATTGGAATTATTCTTTCTCTTGAAGTTGCTTATGTTGAATTATATTATATAATTTATACTGTTTTGCGACTTTATCTCAACTCATTTTGAACTTGCGGAACATGGTTTATTCTTTTATTTTGAAAAAAAAGCGTAACCATTTTATTCGTAGAGTTATAATTACACATATGGAAACAAATAATAGACGAATGATAAGTATGACAAATAAAAGAATTGAAGAGGGTAAATATGGTTCGATGATATACCATACGGGTACACAGTAATCTATGCAGTGGAAGAAAAATATGACTAAAGAGTATTTCCCTGCGCGCGATAGGATGTTTTTTGTTCTGTAGCATCTACTATCAATTATCTGGCTTAACTTATAGACTAGGAAAGTTCCTCCAAGACTTCCGAAAAAGTCAAGAACAGATAATTTGAATATACATTGTGACATCTCAACTTTTCCAAATAATGAAGTCGTAAGCCATAAAATCAGTCCAACAAATAGAGATATATAGGAATGTTTTTCGGTAAAATCTAATGAAGAGTGTGTTCGGGCGTAATATCCAATTGCTACGAAATATAAGCTTACTAAAGAAGGGAAGAATGATAGAAATGATGGGAGCTCGAGATAATAGGCAATAAGACAAATACATGAAGAAATGAGAAAGGATACAAACAAATATTTTATTGGAAAAAACCTAAGTATATAGTGAAATTCAAGGCGAGCCAAAAACAGGGCTATTAAAAACCAGCCAGGCCCCATACCATAAAGAGTGCTCTTAATATCACTTTGGATAATATGTGGTTGGCGAAGTTGTGTAAGTATAGTGACAATAATGCATAGTGTTAAGTATGGCACAAGTAGTTGATTGTAGTTCTTCTTGAGAAGCTCTGAAATTGGCTTTTGTTTGTAGAAATAACCAGTGACAATAAAAAAAAGCGGCATGTGGAAGGTATAAATGAAATCCCAGATTATTCTATTGGGCCCATATGTGTGAGCCACAATCATAAGGATAATTCCAAAGCCTTTTAATATGTCAAATGATTTATTCCTTTCCATTAGTTTTTCCTGCTTTTCCAACGTCGGTAATGGAGATATATTCTGATTGGGAGATACAAAATTAGACGAGCACCTATTTTACTGAAACCTATCTTGTTGTGATGAGCTATGAGTACATTAGGGTAGTTTCTGATAAAAGAAAAAACGTTGTATACTCTTGGATCATGATACATCTTGGGGAAGAGACAAACGCATCCTAATAGTTCATTATAGTACATAATGATATGTACGATACTCCATCTCTTGATGGTATCAGATTCATTCTTTACTGCTTCTTGAGTTATATGTACCCTCTTGATCCTATTGTCTATATATTGGCTGATGTTTTTCTTGAAATAGGCATGAGCAAGAGAATTCTCCCGATAGGTATATTCATAAAGGGGCTCATCGACAATTATTGTTGTCTTTGCATGGGTAAATGCTCTGATGTTAAAGATAAAATCTTCATCAGTACGTAATCCGGCGTCATTTTCTATGTGATGGTCAACAAGCAACTTTCGTTTATATAATTTCGTCCAACATTGAGAATAAATCTTTTCTTTTGAGAAAAAATGGATTAGTCCTTCTTCATGATTCAGCACGTATTCTTTGTTAGTATAGTGCAGATACGAGATTTTTCCATATTCATTTATTTGTTTGTAGTTGCAACAAATGATATCAGCATCATGCTCGTAGCCTGCACTTACCATCTTCTGAAGCATCAATGGCTCCATTTTATCATCACTGTCGGTGAGTGCAATGTAATTACCACTAGCATATTTCATGCCCTCGTTCTTTGCTGTGGCTGGACCTGAGTTCTGTATGTGTAATGACTTTATGAATGGATATTGTTTTGCATACTCATCACATATTTGGGGTGAAGAGTCTTTCGATCCGTCATCAACTAGTATTATCTCTAAACTCACGTCTTGTTGTCCGATGACACTGTCGACACAACGATGGAGATACTTTTCAGTATTATAAACAGGAATAATTACACTAACATCTATCATTGTGGTTGTATCTTTATTCATATATATTATGTTTCTATTAATGTAAATACGTAATGATAGTATTTAATATGGATTGCAAAGTTGCTATAAATCCTTGTTGGAATGTGTTCGCAGAATCAAATGGTGCACATGCACCTGGTACTGGACTTAGAAGTACTAATAAAAGGTAAGTATACTTATTACGTAGAATCGAATTATGCGAGATGTGGTTTTGTATTATTTGAGAAACTGTTGTTAGATGGTACATGGATCCAATCTTTTCATCTTTAAATATATGGTAGTAGAATAACGAAGATAATAGCCAATAAGGAATAGTTCTTCCCCAATCGCATGATAAAACTGTAAACATGGGAACCATAGCAATAAACTGAACCAATAAAACATTACTCATGAGCACATGGTCCATTTGCTTGTTTTTATAAATACCCATATCTATATTATTTATACGTGATACAAGTAAGTATGCGGCAAAAAGGTTAAATAAGACTATTGGAATTCGCATGATTGAAGGTGAATTTGTACCAATATATCCAGCTTTTAAATGATTAATAAATGTTTCTTGAGCCCCCCACGACAAAGCGTTAACACCGTCTCCAATAGAAGTTGTATTATCATTATCAGGAAAAGCTATAAAGATTTTATTCCATGAATTCCAGATGATGTTTGCTGTTTCTTGATTCCCTTTGAATATACATACAATAGCCATAGCGATAAAGATTGGTATAAATTGTAATATACCTGTTGTACAATTCTTTCTAAAAGAAAGTTGATCATCCTTATTTTTTAGAAAAAGGAATAGCATTAAAATAGGGAAAGTGTAAAAAAATGAAGCTTCGTGTATTAAGATCTGAAGAATGGAAATGGAATAAAAAACAAACCACCATAAATGTCTTTTGTCTGTTCTGCTGAATATGTTTTTAAAAGAATAGAAAATGGCATAAGTTATCAAAAGCGACAACAGATCTCTTCGACCGCCTAACCCAAATATAGTAAAACCAAAAATGAAACCCGTAGGGATGATTAAAATTGACCATCCTTCTTCTTTAAAAACACGATATGCTAAAAATAGAATAGCAAAGGATGTGGCAACGCAGATTATTGTGATTGCCATCCTGATATCATATAGATGTAACTGTTCTATGTTCCAGAGAATCTGCCCCATAATGCCTCGCCGTATAAAACCATTTTCGTAGTTAATTAGCCAGTCGCTAATGTCAAATGTATTATAATCAATGGTAGATTTGCCTAATATAATAGAACAACTATATCGTAACCGATCAATTGAGAATTTTGCAAACAATAGGAAAACGAGCCAAGCGAGAACTCGCTGACAATATATACTTTTAATATGTTTTATCATTTTTTGGGGAATTTACAATGGTTATCTGGATATACATGTCTTATAATGTATCAAAGAGGTTAATCCATCGATTCATGATGGTTTGTGGCTCGTAACGCATAATATTTTTTAAGGCCTGTTTGCCTAAATTGTATCTTAAACAACTATCGGACATAAGTTTAGAAATCTTATTAGCCAAATCTTTAATGTCTTTGTATCTTGCCAATAGACCGTCTTCACCATCATTAATAATTTCACGTGGACCATATGGACAGTCAAACGAGATACAGGGTAGTCCGCAACTCATAGCCTCAGCGAGTACAAGACCAAATCCTTCGTAGCGAGATGACAATACGTAAATAGAACTTTTAGAGAACTCTTTGGCAATATCGGTAGTAGATGGATGAAGAAAAACAGAATCCCTAATCTTTAACAGTTCTGAAATCTTTATGTAAGGGCTTCTGTCTTCGTCTCCAAAGATGTGTAATTGCCAGTCTGGATAATCCTTAATTACAATTGCCCATGCCTGAAGTAGCATGTCATATCCTTTTTCGTATGAGTATCGCCCTGCTGTTATCACTCTCTTTACCGAGTAGTCTTTAACAAGTTGGGGCTCTATCGTTATGAAGTTGGGGATAACGATTATGTTTTTGACATACGGTTTCCAGTCTATGGCATCCTGTTTTGTTAGAGCTACAACGCAGGATGTGGATTTTAGGCGATGCAGTATGGTCTGGTCCCATTTCTTTGTGAGATAGTATAGTGTCTTGTTGTAGTGGAATTTGTACGACATGAAAGTGGATGACAGTTTTGTGTGAGACTCTATAACGGTCTTTATGTCTAAGGATGTCGCTATCCGAATGATTATGTCTATAACGGAGAAAGAATATACATTGCAGATGATGATGTCAGGATTGGTTTGTTCAATTTCCTGCATAATATTTTTCCGGAATTGTTTTCTTGCGTTCAGATATTTTATCAACCATTTCAGAAGAGAGTAATCCTTTCTTAATGGGATTATATTGTCAATAGGGATATATTGAACGGACTTGTCCAGCTCAAATGCGAGGGGGGCACCAGATTGTTCGTATGTTAGCAGGAACAGATGGTGGTCGGTATGCTGAGCCAGATAGTTGATTTTAGCAGTTAGGATTCTTTCCATGCCTGCCTTGTTTTTCATCCTGTCTTGAATGTATAAAATCCTCGCCATACTACTTTAACATAAAACGTGGCACCTGTTCTAAGAGACAGTTGGAATTGATAAATCCGCCATAGGAAATGAAAGCCATCTTGATATCCGAATTTCTAATGTAGGCATATTCTCTTTCGCCATTTTCCTTTTCTGAGCCATACGGATACGCGAAATATTCAGGCTTGTAACTTGTATGAGCTTGAATGATGTTGATACCGTTTGTTGTCTCATTATCAAGGTCTTCCAAAGATAGTGTGTTAAGAGCGACGTGCGAAACCGTATGTCCTCCTATAGTACATAAAGGGTCTTGAGTCAACAATTTTATTTGTTCCCAGTTCATAGATAAGGATTGAACCGGGGATAGCCAGTTTAGGTTGTAGTCAGAAAACAGTTGATTTAGTTCATTGATCATATTCTGTTGATTCAATAGTAAGACCTTTTCCCTAATGTAACGAAACGTATCCCACTTTTCCTGAAAGGTGTTACAAGTGTATTGGCTTCCATCGGACAGCTTTATTTTGCTGGATTTCAGGATAAGATCTTCTATCACATACCACCATAGCACGGCCTTTTTATCAGGAAAGTCGGTAGCCACAAAAACGGCAAATGGAATCTGGTGCTTTTTGAAAATAGGATACGCGTTATCGTAATTGTCCAAATAGCCATCATCCAAGGTGAAACATACAAAGGGTTTGTCAATGCTTAACTTTCCTGTCAGGATTTCATATAACTGGTCTAATGATATAAATGAAAAGCCTGCCTTTTTGTATTTAACAATGGCCTTTTCCAAAAATGCCGGTGATATTTTTAGATGTTCGTTAGACGGTAAATGTCCATCCATTCTTTCGCATATACGATGAAGCATCAGGACTACGCCCATAGCATCCTTCCCTATACCATATAGGCGATATAAGCGATTAAGTAATGGATATCTTTCTTGAAAGAGATAACACTCGGTCACCTCTTTCAGATGGTTGAACTTATTACAAATTTTTTTTAGCATAACTTGCTCTTAATGTGCTTTAGTTTCCAATATAGGTGCTTGTTGTAATAGGTGACTAAATGGTGTTTAAGTTGGCAGTACGTATTTCGAAAGAGGAAACCATCGTAAAGATCTTCTTCAATGCTACCGTATTTTCGTTTGTAGTCATAGTCACCCCCTGCAAGGAATACCGATTTGAACTTCTTTTCTATCAGTCGGGTCATTACATACTCGTAGATTTGTTGACCAGGAGAATATCGTGAATATTGCGTGTCGAAACTGAAATTCTCGAGATATGCAACAGGGCATTGTTCGCATGAGAACATCATTGCTGCCATATTTTCTCCAAAGTAGAGAACATAGATATTTGTAATATGATATTTCTGCATGTGGGAATGGGAATCATCGATTTTTCCTATGTGGTAGGAATCATCTTTCCATAAATTATAATTCCTCATAACCTCCTCAGGAAAGTTCTCAAATGTGTATTCTTGAAAAGTGATGGAGCCGATTTCTCTTTCTGCCTGATGTCTTTGCTTGTTGAGCCTATGGCGGCTTTTGGAGGATCTCCTTTGTAGGAATGATTCGACAGAGTCGGGGAAGTCAATCGAAAAATGTTTCACTTTTTTGAAATTCCCATTTGTCTTGCAAAAGAAGAATTTTACATATTCAGCATGAGGGTACTTTTGAAAAATATACAGTGATAACTCTTTAAGTAGTTCATAGGAAATCTGCATCTTCCATATTCCAAGCTCTACATAGTTATCAAAGATATGTGCTTCAAAGACATGTCTTTCTTTCTCTTGTTCTGCCAATAAAACAATATAGTTGTTGCAAAACAAGTCAAACCTATTGTATATGAAATCAGGCTTTATTTGCGTAATATAGCTGTTATTCAATTCTCGAACCATGATCTATGCTTTATTAAGAATACTATGGTATAGCATGATGTTTTGTTGCATGATAGCCTGAGGACTGTATCGCTCTATATCTTGTTTAGCCTTCGTGCCTATCTCTTTTCGTAGCGTTTCATCACAGATCAATTTTTCTATCTTGAGGATGAGGTCATCAACATCTCCGTTTTTAGCCAAAAAACCATCAATGCCATCGTTAATAATGTCAGATGGACCATTGGGACACCTATATGAGACACAGGCTAAACCGGAACTCATCGCTTCTATCAACGCTAACGGCATACCCTCATATCGGGAACTCATTACAAAGATAGAACTTTTTCCATATTCTGATGCAATATCCTCCGTGACTGGCATACAATGGCATGTCTGTTGGCAGTTTTCGGCTTTCGTCATTTCCTCATAAGGCGTTCTGTCTTCATTTCCAAAGATATACAAATGCCAATCTTTATGTCTTTTAGTGATGCCTCCCCAAGCTTTAATGAGCATGTCGAACCCTTTCTGGTCAGAGTATCTTCCTACAGCAATGGCTCTCTTGGCAGAATAATCTATGCTTAGGGGGGGAGTGATAGTCACCATGTTGGGGATAACGCACACATTGTTAATTTTAAACTGCTTCCATGATTCCATGTCTTCGTGAGTGAGACAGACTAGCTTTGTTGCCTTTCTAATTTGGCTGAGAATATAGCGGTCGTGATATTTACCATAGAGTGCCAAGAAGTGGTTGTACGACATTCTTGGCTCCATAAATACGTTGACGCGATGGATATGTGACTCTATGATTAGTTTCGTACCATAATTGTTGCAGACTTTTAACAGTATATCCAAAACGTCGAACGAATATGTAGTACAGATGACGATGTCAGGATGGATGACTTCAACCACCTGGGTTAAGGCCTTCTTATATAAAACTCGTGACTTGTAAAATAATTGTAACCATTTTACAAAAGTGAAATCAGTTCGGCTGGGTATAGGTGACTTGAAGGAAATATGCTTGACCTTTTCTGACAGAGGAAAAGAAAGAGGCAGATCCATCTGGTCTGAGGTCCATAGTGAAACTTCAAATCCTTCATTGGCTAGGTAATTGATTTTTTGAGTCATGATTCGTTCAACCCCAGCTCTGTTGATAATATTACCTATTATATATAGCAATTTCATGATGCAAACTGGTTATATGGAGTTACTTTGATAATAATTTGACGATTTTGGTCTTGCTGAGGGAGAGTATTGCTTTTGTAAACCCTGTTATGATCCTATTGATAGTCCTAGTGTATTTGAATTGGGGTATTAACTCCAGCATTTCACACTCCTTGTCTTTGTATCTCTCGTAATCCTTAATGATTCGATAGGGAAGATTCTCAGAAATAATCTGCATTCTTTCTTTGGCAGCCAAATCACTGTTGGTGTTACTTATTCCACTCGTTTCAAAGACAGAGACCACAACGGGCATTAGCGTGTAGGACGCATTCCTCAAGACAATCTCTTCGAAAAAGAGTTTCCAGTCAGAGGATATCTTCAAGTTTTCATCATATAGTTTGTCCAGGAATAATTTCCTATTATGAAAGGTGGCTTGATGGGGGATGGCTCCTGTATAAAAGGTCATCATGGTTATATCAGACAGTTCATAATTCATAGTCTCAAGGGTATCTTTTCTCTTAATTTCTCCGATGACGAAATCTGCTCCTAAATACTTCTGACTATCCTCTAAAACATGCTCATTATAGAAGCAGTCCCCAGAATTCATGAAGATCAGATAGTCTCCTTTAGATGCGCGAATCCCCTTGTTCATTGCATTGAAAATGCCTTGGTCGTGCTCTGATACCCAGTAATCAATATGGCTGCTATTTTGCTCAATGATGGACTTGCTGTCGTCCGTCGACCCGCCGTCGATAATAATGAACTCAAAATCGCGGCAGGTTTGGATGATAACGCTATTGACGGTATCTCTTAGTCCATTAGCGTTATTCAAATTAACAGTAATGATCGAGTACTTCATGCAGTATCATATTTTTTTATGAATCCATCTATGTCGAAAAACATTCTTTCTACATCTTGTAGTTCTTCCTCTTTAAAATTCCACCATTGGATTCGTTTTAAAGCTGAAATAGTTTCGTCATCGAATCTGTATTTGATGATTTTAATCGGGCATCCCACGGCAATGGCATAATCAGGAATGTCTTTTGAAACAACTGCCCCTGCACCGATAATAGCGCCATCGCCAATGGTGACACCATCTAAAATCGTGACGTTAGCTCCAATAAACACGTCATTTCCTATCGTAATAGTTTTGCGCTCCACGATCTTGTCTTTGTCTGTCAGCGAAAACCCATTCTGCCGTCTTGTAGAATAAAACATAGAAGCTGTGCTAAGACCGTTTGTGGGATGGATGCCCCATCCACAAAACAGATTGGGACCAAGAGAACTGTATTTCCCTACATGAGTCATACTAATGTGAGCATTGATGGAAATAATCGTGTAATCGCCAATGACGGAGTCTTTGATATGGGTGGGTCTATAAATCGTGACGTTTTTCCCCAATATAGTATCTTTTACTTCAAACATGATATGTTCCCAGTCCATCTCCTGATCGAAAACATACATTTCCTTTTGAAGAAAAATCCGTAGAAATCTTCTGCCTATGTTTATTATTCTATTCTTGATACTATTCATTCTCTACGATTTCTGGGTTTAGCATGATAAATCCTAGGTCCTCCCCAGTATATTTTAGAAAATCTGTACCATTATCATAAATGTTAAAAGTACAGGTGTCTTGTCTATCATAGAAACAAATATTGGGAAGGTGTATGTCAATATGTATCATATAATTATTGGGGAGTAGCACTTCTGCAGGGTATGATAAAACAAAAGAAATCTCATCCTTATGCTCTAATTCTTTGAGTTTAAGCTCTAAACAGCATATTTTTGTTTGGTTGACTGTTTGCAAGAAAATACTTGCAACGGTTTTGTCCTCAATTTGGAAGCCAGAATGTTTACCAAATACGATTTTAAATGAAACTTTTTCTCCAAATGAGTAGCTGCCTTTACGTTGGTTCTCGTTTCCTTCAAATTTAACTTCTTTAACGTAAACCCTATTATTAGGATTCTTCTGGATAAAATGTATTTCGCTTTTTCCACTACTCAGATATTCTGCTACGGCAGAGCGTATATCGCTTTCAAAGACAACTTTACCATTTTCAAGTACCACACCTTTGTTGCATAGATTTAACATGGAATCCATGTTATGAGACACAAAAAGAACAGTCCTTCCTCCTTGTGAGGAAACGTCTTTCATCTTGCCGATGGCTTTCTTTTGGAACTCAGCATCGCCTACGGCAAGGACTTCATCAACAACAAGTATTTCAGGTTCTAAGTGGGCGGCGATAGCGAAGCCAAGACGTACCATCATGCCAGAGGAGTATCGTTTGACAGGGGTGTCGACGTATTTTGCAACACCGGCAAAGTCGACAATTTCATCGAACTTGCTCTTAATCTCTGTCTTGGTCATGCCCATAATGGAACCGTTCATAAAGATATTCTCACGACCAGTCATCTCAGGGTGGAAACCAGTGCCAACCTCCAACAAGGATGCGATACGACCTTTGATTTTAATATCACCCGTGGTAGGAGAGGTGACACGGGAGAGGATCTTCAAGAGCGTAGACTTACCAGCTCCATTCTTGCCGATAATACCGACAACATCGCCTTGCTCGACCTTGAAGTTGATATCACGCAAGGCCCAGACGAAACGGCTGTCACCCTTCTGAGTGCGGTCGTTGGTGTCGCCAATCTTTAGGAATGGGTCTTCCTTGCCACGGACGCGGGCCCACCATCGGTTAAGATCCTGGCTCAGGGTGCCAGTTCCGATGGTGCCAAGGATATATTGCTTGCCAACGTTGTTGAATTCTATAACGGTATTGCTCATTGTCTTTCTGTTTTAGATAACATCCATAAAATTACGCTGCACCCGATTGAAGATGATGATACCGAGCAGCAAGATAACGACTGTGAATATAAGACTGTAACCAAGATAGAGCCAGTTGAACTCGCCAACACCAGTAAAGGCATATTTGAAGGTTTCAAGAATAGCTGTTAGCGGGTTGGCTACGAGAACCCAAATGTATTTGGGATAGGTGTCTTTCATCACAGATAGCGGATAGATGACGGGGGTGGCATACATCCATAATTGCACTCCAAAGGTGATAAGGAAGCGCAGATCGCGGTATTTGGTGGTCATCGAAGAGATGATCATACCAAAGCCAAGGCCCAAACCGCCTAACATCATAATCAGAAGAGGAACGAGCAGCAGGGCTGCATTGGCATGGAAATCAACGCCAGTTGCAAAGTAGTATAGATAAACTGCTAAGAACAAGCAGAACTGGATAGCCATCTTGATGAGGTTGGAGATGACGATGGACAGTGGCACTACCAGACGAGGGAAATATACCTTGCCGAAGATGGCCTGATTGGCGTTGAAGGTGTCAGAACACTTGCTAAGGCAGTCCTGGAAATAGTTCCAGCAGACCAAGCCGCCAAGATAGAAAACAGCTTGTGGAATGCCATCCGTAGAGATGCCTGCAATGCCACCAAATACGAACATGAACATAATGGTGGTGAACAGAGGCTGGATGATAAACCACAACGGACCAAGGATGGTCTGCTTATAGAAGGTTACGATATCGCGTCGCACATACATCATGAGTAGGTCGCGGTAGCGCCATACTTCATGCAGATCCAAACTAAACAGTCGGCTTTTATTGGTAATGATGATGTCCCAGTTGTCGGTCATTTATAATAATATTTAAGTATGAAGTTTTTATTTATCGTGAGAAGTATGGATGAAGTCGGTATTCTTGCGGTCTATTTTCAAGATGTTGAGCACCATCTTCCAGACGAGCTTGGGGAGGAAGAGAATCTTGCCAAAGATGGAGTGCTTACGCAGCTGCTTAGGTGTGGCAAGGTAGAGGGCGATACAAGTGCCGAGGAACAGACACCACCACTTGATGGACCAGATGGTGGAGACAACGGTCATCAGCAGCGACATGGCGAGGGTGATGACGACCAGCATAGAACGGGGGATAAGGGCCTGCTGGATGGTTTTGTCGATGAAGTCGAGGTTCATCGTAGAGATGGCTCTGGGGATATAAGGCAGCAGGTTGAAGAGACTCTGTATCTGGACTGTCATCCAGCGCAGGCGCTGCTTTTGGAAATTCTCCTGGTTGCTGACCTTCTCGTCGAAGACATGGATGTCCGGCTCGTAGCGGATGTATACCTTCTGCTTGAGTAACAGCGCCTCCAACTCGCGGTCCTCACCGGCGGTGCTGAGCTTAAAGACATTATTCTTGAACCATTGATAGTCGAAGCACATGCCGGAACCGATGAGGGCAGAGGAGAGGCCGATGCGGTTGTGCGCCTTGCGGAAGATGGTGTTGTTGATTTCCTCGCTGACACCATCGAGGACGGCAATATCATTGTCGTTGTTCTTGGCACATCGGTGGCATTGGATGGCCTTGTAGCCCTTTGCACAGACCTCGTTCAGCCGATCAAGGAATTGTGGCTCCACCACGTTGTCGGCATCGAGGATGACGACATAGTCAAAGTCAGGCTTGCCATCGATATTCAGCTCGCCACTCTCTACCTTTGTGATGGCGTACTGCATGGCCTTGGCCTTGCTGCTCTTCTCGAAGACGGGCTGGAAGAGCGTGATGGGCAGTTCACTGAGTTTCTGGTTGGTCTCGGACTGCATGTGGTCGGAGATGACGGCGACGTGGAAGTTCTTGTAGGGATAGTATTGACTGATGAACTTGGTGACAGAATTGACGATGACGCGGTCTTCGTTATAGGCGGGATAAAGGATGAGATAGCTGAAGTAATCCTTCTTGCGCATGGAGAGCACCTTACCCGTCAGGAACATAGTGAAGTCGGAGACACGTTTCTTCCATAGAATGGAGACCAGAGCAAACAGCAGGATGTAGGCCACGGAACAAGCGGTCAGTAGCCACAGCAGGATGTCGATGATATGGATGGTGTGCCAGAACATGCGCAGGTGCTATTGTTGAAGTTTGACGGCCTCCTTGAGCTTACGGCCTAACTTGAATTTATTCAAGATGGAGCTGAACATCACTACTGGAATCTTGTAGAAGGTGCTGTCCCACTTGTCGTCGACCAGGTAGTTGGGAGTGGCAATGGCAAAGACAAAGATGACAATGGCAAACAGCGCCCACCACTTAAGTGCAGCGGTAAAGTAGATAAAGGGAACCACCACACACATGAGGATAATGACCATCATCATAATCATACGCGGAATGAGAATCCACTGCAGCAACTTGTCTATCAAATTGTAATGACGGTTGGCCATGGCGATAGGCATGTAACGGATGTTACGGAGGATGGAGCGTAGCTGCATCATGATGTTGCGGCGGTGCTGGCGGTTGAAGTCCTCGGCCTGACGGACTTTCTCGTTGTAGACAAAAATCTGGTCGAAATAGTCGACATGGATATGCTGGCGCAACAGTGAGAACTCCAGTTCCTTGTCGCCCCAGGAAGGATGGGCTGACTGGATATATTTCTTAAACCAGTTGAACTCGAAGATGATACCAGAGCTGGCCATGGCGGCGGGCATACCCACGGCAATATGACCACGACGGAATATGGAGTTGTTGATTTCCTCGAAGACGGCACTTAGACGGGCTGAGGTGGTGTCGCGGTTCAGGGATAGCTTATGCGCCTGAACGGCCTTGGTGCGGGCAGCCTCGTAGGCCATATTCATCTGCTCCAGAAATTCGGGCTCAACAACGTCGCCAGCATCCAAGAGTACCACGGCATCGTAAATCTTAAACTGTGGCAGGTTGTTGACGGCCAATTGTAGGCACTTGGTACGGGTGCTGCGCTCGAAGGTGGGGGTGAGGAGCGTGATGGGCTGCTGGGCCAGGTGGAACATGGTCATCTCGTCCTCATGGTTGGCTACTACTGTAATGTCGAAGAGACGCTGGGCGTAAGACTGGCCTAAAACGGACTTGACTGTCCTCTCAAGACTTTTGCCGCTTTTGTGAGAGGTGACGATGACAACAAAACGGTTCTCTTTCTTGGCCTTTGGCATGTCTGCATCCTTGGCAAATAGGGAAAGGAAGGCAAAAATGCCCAGGTACAATACTGTCAGTGCCATGAAAAAGAACAATATCCAGTCGGTGTATGTGAAAAGGTCCCAGAATGTCATGATGCTGTAGGTTTTAAAAATTGACAGATGCCCGAGACGGTAGCCTTAGCCAGGTCGGGGCGATGCTGTAGGGTGTATTTTAATATATCTTTGAGGGCTACAAGGCCTATCAGATAGGCGTAAGAGAGATAGCGCTCAGAAAGAGGCGCATTCCGCTGTACGAAAAGCAGCCGATTTCGGGTGATGTAATACGTGCGCAAGGGACTTTGCTGACCGGTGGCCTGGCTCTCCTTATGAAAGACTGTGGTGGCCGGCTCGTACCAGATGTCATAGCCGGCACGGCGTATCATCAGCGACCAGTCGAGCTCTTCATAATACAAGAAGTAGCACTCGGGCATCAGACCGGCTTTCTCAATGACCTCACGTTTTACCATCATGGCTGCACCATGGGCGTAGGGCGTGGGATGGGGCGTGTCGTTCTGTCCGCAGTCTGCTTCACCAAAGCCAATAGAGCGGTTGCGCATGGTGATATGAGAGAGTGGAGTATAGCCCGCAAACTGGATGGGATTATCGCCCCAGGCAAACCGGATTTTCGGACATACAGCACCTATCTTCTCAGAGCTCTCTAAGCGGGAGATAAGAGGGCAGAGATCCGATGTTTGAGGTTTGATGTCTGATGTCTGAAGTTTGAGGACTGTATCGTTGTTCAGGAAGAACAAGTACTTGCCATGTGCAGCACGGATACCTAAGTTGTTGCCTCCGGCAAAGCCGAGATTTTGAGGACTGCGGATGACTATTACTTGCGGATAGCGTTGCTCAATGAGTGTGGCTTCGTCGTTCTTGGAAGCATTATCTACCACTATCACTTCCAATGACTCGTCATTGAAAGGGATGGTATCAATCAATGCGCAGGTGTCTGCCAGTCCATTGTAATTGATGGTGATGATAGAAACTTCACACTCTCGATGCACGTTTTTTCTCTAATTTTAGGCGTTTCTTCTCTTCTTGTATGGCGAGCTGCCGCTTTTCGTATTCAATCCATTCTTTTTCTATGTAAGGGAGGATATAGACGATGGTGAGTCCACCATAGAAGGTCAGACAGTTGGGGAACTGCATGAGTACCTGGTTACCGTAGCCACCTAACTGTTGAGAAATCATGGCGCAGCATAACCCTGCGCCAATGCCTCTTAATGAAGTACTTTTTATTCTGAAGAATACAATCCAACAGGCGCCAAAAATCATAACTGCTGTACATATGAGGAACACCGTGATACCGATGATGCCGGTATGAATCCAGATGAATACATATTCTGAATCAGGAGGAACAGTTGCCATAAAGGTGAATTTGTTGTTGGCGGGAACATTTTTATATCCTACTGCCATGCCAATCCCCCATGGAGCTTCTGCTAAGTATTTTTTCATGGCTTGTTGATTAATAGTACGAGCATTTGCCGAGGCATCGTTTCTGTCAAATACAGAACGCATTCGGCGTATAGACTGATTACTATTCCCTATATCTGTAAAGGCAAGAAAACAAACAAATAGGGCAAATGCGATAGTGAATGGAAGCGCAATCTTAATTGATTTAGACAAGAAAATATATGCCATGAATCCTGCCATCAGACAAGCCAATGCTGTACGTGTTCCAGAAGGGAACATGGCCCAAGCGCAAGCAAGTCCAGTGATGCCAAAGAAAATACGATGTTTATTGATTTTGCTGTTAATTGCAAATATAATAAAAGCCACAGCAGTGGAGGCTATACCAATACCAAAGTTGGCGGCATCACTAAAAATCGAGAAATAACGAGTCAATGTACCTCCTTGAATAATGTGCGTTTCTCGACCGGGGCCTTGAATCCAACTATTTTCTGCCTCTGTAAATCCAATATTCTTTTGTTTCCATACCCAAAAAGATGCAAAAAGAGCTAATACTCCCCAAACATATAGATATTGAATGAGAATCTTCGGATTCGTGATGTATAAGGTATAGACTATAAAGGCATACATGATTTGGAATGCTATAGAGCGAGCAGTTGTAAACCAAGCCCCAACATCAATACCAATGTTACAAGTGTCATTAAGCACTTCTAAAGTACAAAAACCGCACCATATCATCAAGGTGAAAAGCATGATATTGCCTAACCGTTCAAACTTGGCCTCCTTGACATCGATAATAGCTAATGCAATGAGGATGATTTCCAACATCTCATTATAGAGCGATACGGGTAAGCCTATAGATGGAAAGTTTTTCCATTGGACAAAATAGTTAATGAAAATAAGCGCCCAAAAGGTAAACATCCGGAAATGGAAGGCAGCAAAGACCAAAAGAACGAGAACGGGAATGAGGCATACCACCGCAAAGGCAGGAAAACCTGCCGTGATAAACCCGTAGATAGCCAGCAAAAACAGGAGAAAGAGCAGGGATACTCTTCCTCCGTTGTCTCGTGCGTATGTCTTGAACGCGGTAACCATTTATTTGGCGTGTTCGTTCTCGGTAGCAGTCAGACCTAACTGTGACATGCGATATACAAAGTTGTTGAACTTTGTATAGGGTGGTAACTGGCCGACAAACTCTTCTACCGCATAGCGGCTAGCCTCGGTCAGGTACATATAGAGCGTGTTCTTATGCTCGTCGTCCAACATAGCCTGTAATTCCTTCAGCGCTTTCTGGTCGACATCCTTCCATGTACGGTTGGCGCGGGTAACCATCAGGTTGATAGTGCCTATATTCAATAGGTTAGGAGAGACGGAGTTCTCGTCCAAGTTAGGATACTCGATGATGGCAATCTCGTCGGGCAGGATGTCCGGGCAGAGGTCCTTGATGCCTTTGGCCATGATGAAGCGGCTGTCTTCGGCCAAGAAGTCCTCATCGTAGGTAAGGCGACGAACCTGCAGGCCAATGGATATCCAATAGTTCTCTAACTCCTGAGCAATATAGCTCTTACCATTGCCTGAGTCGGTAGAAATCAGGTTCAGCACGTTCTGCTGTCCTTCCTGGAAGTGGGGCAGGAGCGCTTTGCTCAACTGTTTCATGGCCATATCGCCAATGGTTTTGTTGAAGCGACGGTAGCGCAGGTTGCTCTCCTTGGGATAGCAGCCCATGACGGGAATCTTGGTAATACGCTCGGAACGCATGCGGTCGCGCAAAGTACGGTCGAGCATCTCGATAATCAGGAACCACAAAGCGGTCAACATAAAAGTAAGCAAGAAGGCGCCCAACAAAATCATCATACGGTTGGTGGGTTGTGCATTCAGTGGGAACATGGGCGGATTGAGCACACGTAGCGTGGCTGTTGATACTTGAAGGTTACGCTGGCGCAGTCTGGCAGAATTCAAAGCGCCTAACATCTGCATGTAGTTACCCTCAATAAAACCGATGTGACGTTCTTTACGGGAGAGAGTAGCACCTATGGGTGCATAGAACAAGTACTGACGGTCAATGTTTTGTTTCATGATGTCGGTAGCGGTCATCTCTGCCTTTGTTGTCTCCAAAAGGATAAGTTGTTCCAACCAACGGTCCAACATGCTACTGGCTTTAATACCTGTTTCGGTACTATAGTTGGTGGCTTCTATATCCTTGGTCAATTCCTTGACGCGACTCATGGTGGCTTGAAGGTCTTTTTGGGCCTTACCTAATTCTTCCTGTGATTCGGTATCGTTTCCACCGCCTTCGCTACTCATCAAGCGGAGGTTGGAGATACGGGACTGGATACGGGAAATGTCCTTAATCTGATTGGTAAACTCCTGATTGGAACGGATAATTTGGGCACGATTACCTAACTGACGCTCCAAATAGTCTAACAGGTGCTTGGCTCTTGTATAGTTTAACAACTGGTCGTTACGGAAATTCTGTTGCTGAGCTTCCAAACCTGACAACGCTTTGGTTTGTTCGCCATAGTTAATAATCTTTTTTGAAACATTATATCGAATCAGGTCATCCTCGGCATTGGACAATATCCGGTAGAGACGAGCCACCTCTTTTTCAAAAAACTTGATGACATTACTGGTTTCGCCAAAGCGAATCTGTTGGTATTGGCGTGCAAAGACCTCGTTGAGGATATCCAGCGTGTTATAAGCGATACCGGCATCGTTGGCCGAATAGCCAATGTCGATGATGTCGCTTCCCCTTAATTGCATTACTTTTAATCGCGAAGTAATGTTATTGATTCCAAAATAGGGGTGATAATTCAACAACCCGAAGAGATAATTCTCCTGAGAAGGCTTTTCGTATGCCTTCAGATTGGCGTAGGTCTGGGACTCACTGTTGTGATTTACCAAAGCCTTGACATCGGCAGGAACAGTTTCACTCAACTGCCGATAGTGCTCGGCAGAGATGTAGTTGTTGTCCTTATTGGCATTACCGTACATCAGACAACGAGCCAACAAACGGAGTGATACCTCATGAATGGTGTTGTCGGTAGTGATAATAAGCATTAGGTTATTGATGTTGGTCTGTGCATTTCCACCAGCAACACCAGTACCACCTTCGAGGTTATAGGCGGTAATCATTCCTGTATAGATGGTGGTATTGGTATCGTAGATGCGTTCCATATTGCGAGTCAGGAACCATGCTACAACCAATGCTATCATTGGTAGAATGACGAGATACCAACGAATTTTATATAAAAAGCGAACGAGATATCTAAATAAATCCATAATATGATGTTGTTTTTGGGTTATTTCTTATTTTTTTTCTTGGCGGCTTTGGCGGCTTCCTTGGCAGCTTTTTCCTGGGCTTTCTTTTCGGCGGCCTCCATCTTGGCATATTTCTTTTCTTCAGCCTTGGCGGTCTTGCGAATCTGCTTCTCTACCTTCTTATTCTGCTTACGAATCTGCTTTTCTGTCAATCCGTCACCGCTATCCAAGGTAATTTCGGTAGTGGTATTAGTCAGAATAGGCGTGTGGGATAGTATCTCTAACGTGATAATATCAGTTATGATAGTTGTTTGCATGTTCTGATAAGAAGAAACTTCACCCAATTCGTTTTTCTTGGTCCAAGCATAATCTTCAATCGACATGTTTCCCTGATGAAAGTCCTCTAGATTCAGTGCTCCTGCACCTTGGTAAGCAGCGGCAGCTTCACCGGCAGTTTTTAAGGTTACTAAAGAATTGGTGATTTTAATGAAAAGCGTAGTTATCTGTGTTTTAAGATTGTCAAAAGCTTCATCTTTTTGATACATGGCTTTTTCGGCTTCTAAACGCTTGCGCTTGACAGAACCGGGTAAGTCGAGAATGTCCTCTAAAGGGACGGCAAGGCTGACACCTACATTCCAATAGCTCTGCTCGGAACCCTGATATTGCTTAAGGATAGTAGTATAAGCACTTGATCCTTGTCCCCACATATCAGACTTGCCATAACTATAGCTGGCATGACCTTGAATGTAGGAAAATATATGACGTTTCTGCTTGGCTACCTCTGCCTTGGCAAGCTCTTGCGCTTTCTCCAAGGACAGAATTTTTGGATTCTGCTTGGCGTTCTCTAACAGCACAGCCAATGGTGGCAGGTGGAAATTGGAGAAGTTGATGGTGCTTTCCTCGCTGGAGTCAAAGAAACCGGCACTGATGCCGCTTTCGTTGTACTGCGCGAAAGCCGTCGTAGAACCTACAACGGCGGCAATGAATAATAGGTATCGTTTGAAATCTTTCATCTTAGTGACAGATATATGTTAAACGTTTTCTTTCTGTACAAAAGCTGTCAGGGTGCGGAAGATAATCTTCATGTCGAGCATGAAGCTGTAGGTCTGTCCGTAGGTGATGTCGAGCTGTTTGCGCTCCTCGGCTGACATGGCACCACCCTTGCCGCGCTCCTCGACCTGCCAAAGGCCCGTAAGGCCCGCAGGAGCCATGAAACGGTCGATGCTGGTGTCGGCAGTCAACTTCTCGGCCTCGTAAAGAGGAAGCGGGCGGTTGCCCACCACCGACATGTCGCCCTTGAGGATATTGAACAGCTGAGGCAGCTCGTCAATGCTGTATTTGCGAATGAATCGGCCCACCTTGGTGATACGCGGATCGTTCTCAATCTTGACGAAGGCATTTTCGATGTCCTCCTTCTTCTTCTTGTTGAAGTCGCTCTCAGCCATGACGAAGTCGTCGCCAACAAGCATAATCTCCTCGTCGCCAATCATCATCATCGACTCCATGCCGGTATCGATCATGTCCTGTTCGGCCTGAGCGCCAAGGGGTGCCGTGACGGTCTTGTGCTCACCTTCCTCCTCTTCATGGTGTTCGGCATACTGGTTGTGGTCCTTGCTCAGCTCTTTCAAACGATCTTCAGCATCGATATACATGCTGCGGAACTTCAGGAAGTCGAAGATGGTGTAGTTGGTGCCTACACGCTTTGACTTAAACAGTACCGGTCCCTTGCTCTCCAGCCTGATAGCGATAGCCGTGATGATGAAGACAGGAGACAATACTATGATGGCCAGGACGGCAAAGATAATATCGAACAGACGCTTCCATACTGGAATCTGAAACTTCAGAATCTTATGCTTGGGCGCCTCGTCGTCGAAGAGAATGTTCTCACGGTCGGAGATGAACTGTATCTTCTTGTTCAACTCGGTTACTGAAGCGCCATTGACGATGGTATCGTTGATGCCATACTTCATGTAAATGTCACGGTCCTCGTCAGACATTCTGTTGGTGATGAGGATGATGTAGACGTTACGGCACTTCTTGCGAATGTAGGTGATGGCAGTAATGTCCTCGTTACGTACGTTGCGCTCAAAGAACAGGATGAAGTGCTCGTTGGCCACATGAGGCGTACAAATCTGTGCTGCATCCTTGTAGGCTGTGGACATACGTACCAACTGGCCAGGGATGTATTTCAGACGCTCTTGTGTCTTGAGGTTATTACCTAAATATACAACACCTATCATATATTATATTAATGTATGGATTTCGGTTATCGGGTTAGGGGAGAATCTTCTTGACGCGAATCTTCAGCTCCATAGGGTTGAAGGGCTTGACGATGTAGTCCTCTGCACCAATCTCCAACAAACGGATGCGCTCGCTGGTTGAATCCTCGCTTGACAGCATGACAACGGGAATGTGACGGAACAGCTCGTTCTGCTTAATCCACTCCAGAAAATCATCGCCGCGCATGCCCGGCATACGGATGTCGGAGATAATCAGGTCGGGAGTATTGCCTGCCTGAAGCCATTTTACACCTTGAAGGCCGTCGGGCAGCCACTGGACATCGTATTCACTCATCAAGTAAATGGAGAGCACCTTCGCAATGGTCTCTTTGTCGTCAAGGATTAGAATCTTCTTTTTCATATATGAAATCTATTTTTTAGTCATTCTAATGTGCAAAGGTAAAAAAATATTTTTAATTGTAGCCAAATAATGATAAAAAAATCACGAAAAAGTGCAAAAAAGTTGCTTTTTAAATTTAATTTAGGGAAATTTGTAGGGGAAAACGTATTATTAGTAGTTTCGAAAACAACAATACAATTATGGCAAGTAGATATCTATTAGGTTTTGATGTCGGCAGTTCGTCTGTCAAGGCATCGCTGGTGAATGCAGACAGTGGTAAGTGTGTAGCTACGGCTTTCTATCCGGAAAAGGAAGCCCCCATTACGGCTGTAAAGGCTGGGTGGGCAGAGCAGGACCCCCAGATGTGGTGGGACAATGCCAAGCTGAGTCTGAAGAAAATCATGGCCGATGCCGGGGCAAAGGCCGAGGAGGTGAAGGCTATCGGTATTTCGTACCAGATGCACGGTCTTGTGTGTGTGGACAAGAACCTGAAAGCGCTGCGCCCGGCCATCATCTGGTGTGACTCGCGTGCTGTGCCCTATGGCGAGAAAGCTTTCAAGGACTTGGGAGCCGAGCTGTGTCTGAGTCATTTGCTGAATTCACCTGGTAACTTTACTGCAGCCAAACTGGCATGGGTTAAAGAGAATGAACCCGAGACGTTTGAGAAGATTTACAAGATTATGCTGCCCGGTGACTATATCGCCATGCGTCTCTCTGGCATTCCTAATACTACGGTCAGCGGCCTGTCGGAAGGTATGTTCTGGGATTTCAAGAACAATCAGGTGGCCGACTTCCTGATGAAGTACTACGGCTTCGAAGCTTCGCTTATTGCTGACATCGTACCGACGTTCAGCGTTCAGAGCGAAGTCTGTGCCGAGGCTGCTGCAGAGTTAGGACTGCAGGCTGGAACGCCTATTACCTACCGAGGTGGCGATCAGCCCAACAATGCACTCTCGCTGAATGTATTTAACCCTGGCGAGATAGCCTCTACGGCAGGGACCTCGGGCGTGGTATACGGCGTACTGGGAGAGGTGAACTACGACAAGAAATCGCGCGTGAATATGTTTGCACATGTCAACCACAGCGCAGAACAGACCCGTCTCGGCGTGCTGGGAATATGCAACGGTACGGGCATCCTGAATGCATGGATACACCGCAATATCACGGCCGACATCTCGTATGCCGAGATGAATGACCTCGGTGCCACGGTGCCCATCGGTTCCGATGGAGTGCGTATCCTGCCCTTCGGCAATGGTGCCGAGCGCATTCTTGAAAACAAAGAGTATGGCTGCTCCATTCATGGACTGAACTTCAATACCCATAACAAGGCTCACCTGGTGCGTGCTGCTCAAGAGGGTATTGTCTTCTCGTTCTGCTATGGCATGGAGATCATGCAGCAGATGGGTATGGACATCCGAAAAATACATGCTGGCAAAGCCAATATGTTCCTCTCGCCCTTGTTCCGCAATACGCTGGCAGGTGTCAGTGGAGCCACCATTGAATTGTACGATACAGACGGCTCCGTGGGTGCTGCAAAGGGAGCTGGTATCGGTGCCGGCATCTACAAGGACAACAACGAGGCTTTTGCTACTTTGGACAAGTTGGAGGTCATTACACCCAACGAGAAAGAACGTCCTGCCTACCAAGCTGCCTATGCGGCCTGGAAGGAGACGCTGAGCAAGTACTAAGCTTACTCGTAGACTTTAGCAGTGCGCTTGCCCTGCAACACCGCCAAGGCGTTCAGGGCAAGCGCACCCATTTCGTCCTCTCCTGGGAAAGTGTAGATGGGGGCCAGAAAACCGGTACGGCGGCGCAGTTCGCCAACGACATAGTCAGAATGTGCCAGGCCGCCCGTCAGCAAGATGGCATCCACATCACCACAGAGCACCGCAGCCTCGGCAGCGATGCTCTTTGCTATATGGTAGAGCATGGCATCGACGATGAGGTGAGCCTGTTCGTCACCATGGCCTATGCGCTCCAGTATCTCTCGCATGTTGTTGGTGCCAAGGTGAGCGGTAAGTCCCGCCTGACCGGCAATGCGCTTCAGTAGCTGTTTCTCTGTGTACTGTCCACTGAAACAAAGACGGATGAGATCGGCAGCAGGCAGCGAACCGGCACGCTCTGGCGAAAAAGGGCCCTCGCCGTCCAATGCATTGTTGGCATCGACGGCACGGCCGTGTTCATGGGCTGCCACTGAAATGCCACCTCCCATGTGGCAGATAATCAGATTCAGGTCTTCGTACTCTTTGCCTATGCCTCGGGCATAGCGCCGAGCTATGGCACGCTGGTTCAGTGCATGCCAGATGCAGATGCGGGGCATAAGGGGAGAGCCACTGATACGTGCCAATGGCGACAACTCGTCCACGACGCCAGGGTCGGCAATGAAAGCTCGGCATCCGGGGATTCTGGCTGCTATCTCATGGGCTATCAGACAACCCAGGTTGCAGGCGTGGTTGTGCATCACACAGCCCCGTAGTGTGTCGGTTATCATTTGTTCGTTAATTTCGTACACACCACCCGCTATGGGCTTTACCAGTCCACCACGTCCGATGACGGCATCAAACTCCAAAGGTATGTCGGAACGCTTCAATTCGTCGAGTACCAGTTGGCGGCGAAAGTCCTGCTGTTCTATGATCGCATCGTAGGGTGCCAGCTCGTCAGCAGTATGGGTGATGCTACGTAGCAGGATGGGCTTCTCGTCGTCGTAGACAGCTACCTTAGTAGACGTAGAGCCTGGATTAATTACAAGTATTTTCATAGTGTTATGTGGGTTAGGTTAGAGTGATGCCAAAGCAAAGAGCACACTGTTGAATTTAGCTTCGGCCGAGTCGCCACGAGAGGGAACGACCACAGGACACTTAGTGCCCCAGAGGATGCCTGCCGTGCGAGCCTGAGCAAAGAGTGTCATGGCTTTGTAGAAGGCATTGCCTGCTTCGATGTCGGGCATTATGAGTACGTCCGAATCTCCTTCCAGTGGCGACTGGATACCCTTGGCCTTCAAGGCCTCTATGGAACAGGCAGACTTCACGTCCAGCGGCCCGTCCACAATGCAGCGGCCAAAGGCACCCGAAGCAGCCATCTGCTTGAGGTCCTCATAGCCGTCGACAAAAGGAAACTGACGACCACCGTGTTCGGCACAGTGGATGAGGGCAATACGTGGTTCCTGAATGCCCAGGCGGTGACAGAGGTCGGCCGTATAGCGCACCTGTTCTGTACGCTGTTTCTGTGTGGGGTAGGGGATGACGGCTACATCGCTGAAGAACAGTAGCTTATGATAGGTGGACATCTCTGCTACGGAGATATGTGTCAGTACCTGCCCCTCGGGCAGTAGCCCCGATACCTTGTTTAGGATGGCTTTCAGCAGGATGTCTGTACTGATTAGACCTTTCATCAGCACATTGCCATCGCCGCGGCGAATCATGGCAACGGCTTTCTGTGCTGCACGCTCAGGCAGCTCGTCTTCTATGCGGATTACCTCTGCCAGTTGGGTGCTTTCCACCTGTCGCAGGGCTGACTGTGTGGCCTCGTCATGCGGGTTGACGGCAATAATGCGCAGATTCCTTTTGGCCTCGGCTACGAGCCAATGCATTTCATGGAATGTTCGGACAGCTTTCATAGTTATTCGGTTTTTATGCGACAAAGATAGTAATAAAAAACGGACTGACCAAGAAAGTCAGTCCGTTTTTTTAGCTTAACGATTCCTGATACCACTGGAACAGTCGTCGCACGCCTTCGTCTATCTCTACCTTGTGGGTCCAGCCCAGTGAATGTAGCTTGCTGACATCGATGAGCTTGCGCATGGTGCCGTCGGGTTTCGTGGCGTCAAATTCTACTGTGCCCTCAAAGCCTACGGCCTTGACCACCAGTTCTGATAATTCACGGATGGTGAGCTCCTTGCCAGTGCCCACGTTAATGTGGCAGTTTCGTATCTCGCCCAGCCGGGGCAGTGCACCGCCACGACCCGCCGAGTGGTTGCGGTCCACGGCACCATCGGTGGTAGCGCCATAGTGTACGGAAGAGTACTTGTCAATGCCGATGATGTCGCTGAAGTTGACGTTCAGCAGCACATGTACCGAGGCATCGGCCATGTCCTCACTCCATAGGAACTCGCGTAAGGGCTTGCCCGTGCCCCACAGCACAACCTTGTTGTCATATATGCCGTATTTTGCCAGTACATTCAATATGGCATCGCACTCTGACGCTCCACTGAAGCCTTCTACCGGTCTGATGTCCAGGTCGCGCCGGATGGCCTCCCAGTTGCCGTCGTGTATTAGCTTCGCCAGGTATATCTTGCGCATCATGGCTGGCATGACGTGTGAGTTCTCCAAGTGGAAGTTGTCGTTAGGACCATACAAGTTGGTAGGCATGACGGCAATATAATTGGTGCCATACTGCAGGTTGTACGACTCACACATCTTCAGACCCGCAATCTTGGCGATGGCATATTCCTCGTTGGTATATTCCAGTGGCGAAGTCAACAGCGCATCCTCCTTCATGGGCTGGGGCGCATTCTTGGGGTATATGCAGGTAGAGCCCAGGAATAGCAGCTTCTTAACATCGTGGGCATACGACTCCGAGATGACGTTGCATTGCATCTTCATGTTTTGCATGATGAAGTCGGCACGGTACAGCGAGTTGGCCATGATGCCGCCCACAAAGGCAGCGGCCAGCACTACGGCGTCGGGGCGCTCTTCGTCGAAGAAGCGACGGACGGCCACCTGGTCGGTCAGGTCCAGTTCCTTATGCGACCGCCCTATCAGATTCGTATAACCTCGCGACTTCAGGTTGTTCCAGATGGCAGACCCCACCAGCCCGTGGTGGCCGGCAACATAAATCTTACTGTTCTTGTCTAACATCACTCAGGCATTTGGGCTTTAAGGAATAACTTCTTGACGAACTTCATGTCGTGCTTCACCATGATGCGTACCAGGTCGGCGAAAGATGTCTTCTGGGGGTTCCAGCCCAGCTTGGCCTTTGCCTTAGCGGGGTTGCCCAGCAGCTGGTCTACCTCGGCTGGACGGAAATACTTCGGGTCCACTTCGACGACGACTTGTCCTGCAGCTAATTGGCTGTTTATGGCAGACAATTCTGGGCTGACACTTTTCACATAGCCTTTCTCGTCGACACCGTCACCGCGCCATTCCAGTTCGATACCCACTTCCCGGAAGGCCAGCGTGGCAAACTCGCGTACCGTGTGGTACTCGCCGGTCGCAATGACGAAGTCGTCGGGCTCCGGCTGCTGCAGAATGAGCCACATGCACTCAATGTAGTCCTTGGCATAGCCCCAGTCACGCAGCGAGTTCAGATTGCCCAGGTACAGCTTGTCTTGATACCCCTGGGCGATGCGTGCTGCAGCCAGCGTAATCTTTCGGGTGACGAAGTTTTCGCCGCGCCGTTCCGACTCGTGGTTAAACAAGATACCATTACAGCAGAACATGTCGTACGACTCGCGGTAGTTCTTCATAATCCAGAAGCCATACAGCTTTGCCACACCATAGGGCGAACGTGGATAGAAAGGCGTGGTCTCACTCTGTGGAACCTCCTGCACCTTGCCATACAGCTCGCTGGTTGAGGCCTGATAGATGCGGCAATGCTTCTCCAAGCCACAGATGCGTACTGCCTCCAATAGGCGCAGCACACCCGTGGCATCGGTCTCGGCCGTATACTCAGGTACGTCGAACGACACCTTGACATGGCTCTGCGCCGCCAGGTTGTAGATTTCGGTGGGCTTCACCTCGCCGATGATGCGGATAAGGCTCGACGAGTCTGTCATGTCAGCCCAGTGCAGGTTCACCAAGCGCGACTTTTTCATGTCGCGCACCCATTCATCCAGGTAGAGGTGCTCTATGCGTCCTGTATTGAACGATGACGAGCGGCGTAGCAAACCATGCACCTCGTAGCCTTTTTCTATTAGAAATTCTGCCAGGTACGAACCGTCCTGGCCAGTAATGCCTGTAATAAGAGCAACTTTCTTCATGTTGATATTATGTTAGTTATGTCCGCTGAACTGCTTGATTCGCTGTTCCTCAGAGAGTTTGCAGATAAGTAAGGTGTCATCGTTCTCGGCCACGATATAGCCGTCAAGGCCTTGTATCACCACACGCTTCTCCTGAGTGGTATGAATGATACAGTTACGTGACTCGAACATCGTAATATCTGGCCCGATACAGGCATTGCCGTAAAGGTCCTTCTTAGACTGCTGCTGCAGCGAACCCCATGTGCCCAGGTCGCTCCAACCGAAGTCTGCGGGATAGACGAAAATCTCCTCGGCCTTCTCCATGATTGCATAGTCTACCGAGATGTTCTCGCACTCCGGGAACAGACTGTCTATCTCCTGCTGTTCCTTGTCCGTGCCATATACAGGCAGCATTCCCTCGAATATCTTGGCCATCTGAGGCTGGTAGATGCGGAAGGCGTTGACGATGGTAGATACGTTCCAGATGAAGATGCCGGCATTCCAGTAATAATTCTTCTGGCTGATATATTCTTTGGCAGTCTCTATGTCAGGTTTCTCACGGAATGAGTCGACGCGGAATATCTCCTTGTTTCTCAGTGAGTTGCTCGACAGGTCAGCTTGTATGTAGCCATAGCCTGTCTCGGGCCTGTTAGGCTTTATGCCCAGCGTCACGATGGCGTCAGTGTCTGCCGTGAAGGCCAGACTGTCCTTGATGACGCGCTGGAATTCCTGTGTATTCATCACCACATGGTCGCTGGGCGATACCACAATGTTAGCCTTGGGGTCGCGCGACTTGATGCGCCACGACACGTATGCAATGCACGGAGCCGTGTTCCGGCGGCAGGGCTCGCAAAGTATATGGTTCTTGGGCATCTCGGGCAACTGCTCCTGTACGATAGCTGCATATTGGGCATTTGTGACCACCCAAACGTTCTCAGCCGGCACGATGCCTTCAAAACGCTCTACCGTCAACTGTAACAGCGACTTGCCCGTGCCCAGGACATCAATGAACTGCTTAGGCCTTTCTATGGTACTCATCGGCCAAAAACGGCTGCCTACGCCGCCTGCCATAATGACCAAATGGTTATTGATTCTTGCCATATTCTTCCTTGTTTGTTGATAATAAAGTGCAAAGATACGGCAATTCGGCAAAAGAACCAAATAAAAACCTTAATTTTTTACGAAAACGAAAGGGTCTGCATTTTCCTTTGGACGAATGTCTGACCTCCATCTTACTTTCATCCGGGGAAAGTGAGACTTCCCTCCTTGTAAAGTCGGACTTTCCTCGGTGGAAAGTTTGGCCGTTTGCGTTTTTATTGCTACCTTTGCACGACGATGAACGAGAACCTCCTAAACCAACTTAACGACGGACAGCGGAAGGCTGTCGAATACTGTGACGGTCCGCAGCTGGTCATTGCCGGTGCAGGGTCGGGCAAGACGCGTGTGCTTACCTATAAGATAGCTTATCTCTTGGAGCGTGGCATGGCACCTTGGAACATCCTGGCACTGACCTTTACCAACAAGGCTGCACGCGAGATGAAGGAGCGCATAGGCCGTCTGGTAGGGCCGGAGCGTGCACAACGCCTCCAGATGGGCACCTTTCACTCCGTCTTCGCACGCATCCTGAGGGCTGAGGCCGACGCCATAGGCTTCAACGCCAACTTCACCATCTACGACCAGGCCGACTCACGTTCGCTGGTCAAGAGCATCATCAAGGAAATGCAGCTTGACGACAAGACCTATAAGCCCTCTTCCGTGGCTGACCGCATCTCCATGGCCAAGAACCACCTGCTGCTGCCTCAGCAGTATGCTGTCAGCTCATGGGCTGTCGATGATGCACAGCAGAAACGCCCTCTTGTCGCTCAAATCTATAGTAGATATGCCGAGCGCTGCCGGCAGGCCAACGCCATGGACTTCGACGACCTCCTGGTGCAGACCTATATCTTGCTGCTTCATCACGACGAGGTGCGTCAGAAATACATAGACCGCTTCCAGTATGTCCTCGTCGACGAGTACCAGGACACCAACTATGCCCAGCAGGAAATCGTACTGCTGCTTACCCGCGACCACGGCCGTGTCTGCGTCGTGGGCGACGATGCACAGAGCATCTACAGCTTTCGGGGTGCGAACATCGACAACATCCTGAACTTCCAGAAGATGTACGAACGTGCCCAGCTCTTTAAGCTGGAGCAGAACTACCGCTCCACACAGTTTATCGTGCAGGCAGCTAACAGCCTCATCCGCAAGAACGAACGTCAGATACATAAGAACGTCTTTAGCGAGAACGAACAAGGCGAGCGTCTTACTCTCAAGCCCGCCTATAGCGATAAGGAGGAAGCAATCATCGTATGCAACGACATCAAGCGAATACGTCGTAAGGAAGGCTGCGAATACTCCGACTTTGCCATTCTCTACCGCACCAATGCGCAGAGCCGTTCTTTTGAGGAACAGATGCGCAAGGACGGCATACCATACCGCATCTACGGCGGACTGTCGTTCTATCAGCGCAAAGAGATAAAGGACGTCATTGCCTACTTCCGCGTGGTGGCCAACCCCAGTGACGAGGAAGCGCTGCGTCGCATCATCAACTACCCTGCACGAGGCATCGGCGACACCACCGTGGGTAAGATTGTTGACACCGCCAACCTCCATAACGTCAGTCTATGGCAGGTCATCTGCCAGCCCATGGTCTTCGACCTCAAGCTGGCCAAGGCTACCCTGACGAAGCTGGAGGCTTTCAAGGACCTCATCCAGCAGTGGGGCGAGCGCATAGAAGACGAAGACGCCTACGAGCTGGGACATAGCATCATCATGGAGAGTGGCATCAGCCGCGACATCTATGGCTCTACCAATCCTGAAGACCTCTCGCGGCAGGAGAACCTTGAAGAGTTCCTGGGCGGCATGCAGGACTTCGTGCTGAGCCGTAAGGAGGAAGACCGTGAGGACGAGACAGGCCTGCGCGACTTCCTGCAGGAGGTGGCTCTGCTTACAGACCTCGACAGCGACAACGATGCCGAACAGCCTAAGGTGGTGCTTATGACCATCCATGCCGCCAAGGGCCTGGAGTTCCCTACCGTCTTCGTTGTCGGTTTGGAGGAAAACATCTTCCCCTCACCCATGTGCACCGGCTCCATGCGTGAGCTGGAAGAAGAGCGCCGCTTGCTGTATGTCGCCATCACTCGTGCCGAGCGGCATTGCATTTTGACCTGTGCCCAGAACCGCTTCCGCTATGGCCGCATGGAGTACGACACGCCCTCGCGCTTTATCAAGGATTTCGACCCCTCGCTGCTCAGGATAGAAGGGGGCAACAACGCCATACATTCCACCACGACAACATCGGGAAACGCCTTCGGACCCCGCCAGCCAGCCTTTGCCAGGCCGCGTGCCACCACACAGAACCCGCGTCCTGTCGCCACGCAGTTCATGGCCGACCCCAAGCCGCGCCTCGTGCCCGTACGCCATGAGGCACCACGGCCTCAGTCTGCCGCCGGCGACATCGGACTCAAGGAAGGCAACGTCATCGAGCACCAGCGCTTCGGCATCGGTACCGTGGTACGTCTCGAAGGCTCCGGCGAGAATGCCAAAGCCACCGTAGACTTCAAGAATGCAGGCACCAAGCAGCTGCTCCTGAAGTTTGCCAAATACACTATAGTAAGGTAGGATATACTTTATAAAGCATCATCCTCCGGACGTTCCGGCAGATGATGCTTTGTCTTGGGTAGGTGTCTCTTCTTCCGAAGGTAGGCCGCCTTGCGGGCCTCATACTCTTCGTAGTGTTTCTCCAGAAAGTTGTCGGCCATTACTTATTCTGGTTATAGACCACACTGATGCGCACGGGGGCATGCTGGTTCTGCTTGCCGCCCACCAGGCGCACGCTGGTCATCTTCAGCTCGTTGCTCACCGTAGCCACCGTGGCCGCTGTCGTCGTACTGGTCGCTGCGGCCTTCGTCACCTGTACAGGCACCAATACAGCCTTGTTCCAGTTCTCCTCCTTACCGCGGCGGGCATACATGTGGTTGATAAGTCCCGAGATGTTATTGAACGTATACGAGTTCTTGTCCTTGTTGTACGTAGCCAGATACGATGTCTTGTTATTGGGAAGGCTACGGCCCTCGAAGAAGGAGTACAGGCTGTCACGCTCTATCATCAGCAGGTTTGCCGGTTCCTCCAGCACCTCGTCACTCAGCTCGAAACGATCGTTCATCCGGCGGAACACAATCCTCGCCGAAGCTATCGTGTCGTTCTCATGGCCCTGCTTGATGGCCTCCACAGGAAGGGTAACCTCTGTGAAGATGCCCTCGGGAGTCTTCAGGTACGTACACGTCTCGTCGGATGCCAGACGCTTTATGTTGTCCATGTCACTCACAAAGTGGCTCGTCTGCAACACCTCTTCTGTTCCGTTGAACATCTGAGGGGCTGCCACGACAACATTCGTATCTACCTTAAAGTGCATGTTCACCTCAAGCTGTGTGCGAAGCACCTCGGCCATCACGCCCAGACCGTCTGTCGTCTGGAAGTAGAAGCCCGGGCACACCTTCTCAGTGAACGTCTGCGAGTTCTTGAAATACTCCGGGTGGTCGTAGTACTTCCTCATTATGTACGACCCATAGTTCTTGTACGTCACGCCGTCCTTGTCGGTATACGGGTCGTTCAGCGGTATCCGGATACTATTAAAGTACGACCCTTTCTTCTTCAGGGCGCGCAGACTGTCGGAGTCGGTAAGGTCGGTGATAGAATATATCTTCTTCTCGAAAATACCATCCTCACGGATATACCCAGCCTTCGTCGGGTTGAAGTTGGTGTAGTACAGGCGGTCCTCGGTGATAGGCTTGCCCAGCTCGCGCATGTTCAGCTTCATGGCGGCAAGCGAGTCGCCCATATAGCTGTTGATGACAATATTCATAAAGCACGAGTCGGCCGCAGGGTTCCCGTCTTCATCCAGCGACAACAGCACGTCGCGCGGCACGAAGTAGTCGTCATCCTCCAGAATAGCCAGCTGCGTCGTATAGTCCGCCGTCACGTACGACCCCGTCTCTGGGTCCTTCATGCGCCCCAGGTAGCTATAGTTGCTACGCGACAGAACAGAGTCGGCCACGATGGAGCGTGTCTCTATATCAAAAGTATCCGACTTGATGACAAACTGGTCAACGCCATAGGTGAGCGAGTTGCCCAAATCCGTCGTGTCCTCACTACACGAAGAGATTGCAATCGTTGCCATTGCAATCCCTGTCATTATAAGTTTCCTGATCATATCTCTTTTCCTATATCTTTTCGTAGAACTCCTCGTAGGCCTGAGCGAAGTCCTCACCCGGATAGGGCAGGGTAGGTATCTTCTGGTCATTGGCATATTTCATGAGCTCCTTGTTCACATTCTTGTTGGCGGCTATCACACCGTCACTGTAGTCTATGGCCAGCTTGCCAAGCTCCACGAAGTCGAAGTTGTCGTTATACTTCTTCAGCAGCTCGGCCTTCGCATCGCGGAAGACCACACAGTTCTTGAAATTGGTTCCCAGGTCCGACTTCAGGCTGTTCGTAAAGAGCGACGTCACCACCTTCGTATTGCTGAACGAAGGCTCGTCGTGGTAAGCCGTCTTGATATACAGCGGAACCACGGCGCCCATCCAGCCCTGCACGTGTATGATGTCGGGCACCCAGCGCAGCTTCTTCACCGTTTCCAGCACGCCGCGGGCAAAGAAAATGGCGCGCTCGCCGTTGTCGGCATAGTCCTCGCCCTTCTCGTTCTGGGCCATCTGACGGCGCGAGAAGTAGTCGTCGTTATCGATGAAGTAAACCTGGATACGGGTCTGTACAATCGTGGCAACCTTGATAATCAGCGGATGGTCCGTGTCGTCAATGATAAGATTCATTCCCGAGAGCCTGATGACCTCGTGCAGCTGACCCCGGCGTTCGTTGATATTACCCCACTTAGGCATAAAGGTACGAATCTCATGGCCGTTGTCCTGAATAGCCTGGGGCACGGCCTTGCCCATCAGCGATAGGTCACTGTCAGGCACGTAGGGAACTATCTCTTGGTTAATGAATAATATCTTCTTTGCCATATCATGTAGTTTAAACCACCTGCAAAGGTACAAAAAATAATTCACAAAACAGCCAAAACGGGCATATTTAAAGATTTTTTAGCCCCCTTTTGGCATATTTTTACGATATTTCTTCCTTATTTGAAGAAAATGTTGTTATTTTGCACCCGATTTCGAAAGAGAGTGTAAAAAAGACATGAAAGTATTCGATAAGATAGTGGCCCTTCAGAACCAGCTTTTCGAGGACCGCAAACAAGGAAAGGAAATCGGCCTTGTGCCGACCATGGGTGCACTTCACGAAGGGCATGCCTCGCTGGTGCGCCGCAGTGTCAAGGAGAACGGGATAACAGTAGTATCGGTTTTCGTCAACCCCACACAGTTCAACGACAAGAACGACCTCAAGAACTATCCCCGCACGCTGGAGGCCGACTGCAAGCTGCTTGAAGCCTGCGGTGCCGACTACGTGCTGGCACCTTCCGTCGACGAGATGTATCCTACCCCCGACACCAGGCAGTTTGAATATCCCCCCGTCTCTACCGTGATGGAGGGAGCCCACCGTCCAGGCCATTTCAATGGCGTATGCCAGGTGGTCAGCCGCCTCTTCTACATCGTCAAGCCCACTAGGGCCTATTTTGGCGAGAAAGACTGGCAGCAGATTGCCGTCGTCAAAGCCATGGTGCGCCACCTGCAGATACCCGTACAGATTGTAGAGTGCGACATCATCCGCGACGACGACGGGCTGGCACGCTCCTCCCGTAACACCTTGCTCTCCAAGGACGAACGCGCCATCGCACCACGCATCTACAAGGCGCTGCGCGAGAGTCTCGACTACGCCAAGAACCACACCGTCCAGGAAACCCACGACAAGGTGGTCGCCGACATCAACAGTGTCGACGGCCTTGACGTAGAGTACTTCTCCATCGTCGATGGCAACACCCTGCAGGACGTCCAGTCATGGGACGACACCCCCTACGTCGTGGGCTGCATCACCGTCTACTGCGGCAAGACCCCCATTCGTCTTATTGACCATATCAAGTACAAGTC
>Ga0247608_10000971_pt1 | contig 42513 bp, 70 predicted proteins | sample 176DNAGHGlowgp2_FD_193490 | JGI IMG/M metagenome (GOLD analysis project Ga0247608, IMG submission 193490) | Sheep rumen microbial communities from Palmerston North, Manawatu-Wanganui, New Zealand - 1766 DNA GHGlow gp2 | ecosystem: Host-associated > Mammals > Digestive system > Stomach > Rumen ...
GCAAGCCTTGAACTGTTTAGAATTAGCTGACAAATGAATGTGCAGATTCATTCTTCCTCCTTGTCGATCTCGTACTCGTCACCAAGTACCATTTTGATCTTTTCCCTTGTGATGCGTGAGGGATTCTGCCCCACAGCCTCAACGTTGTAAATGGTTTGCATTGAAACGCCGCACTTTGCGGCAAAATCACGCATTGAAACGTTATTCACTGCCCTATACCTAATAATGGCATCTTTCAAAGTCATTTGTTTTCCCCTTTCTGCGGAATAGGTGCTCCGCTTAGTGTTGTACAATCGCCATCAGCGACTTTCTGTGTAATTTCAATACACTGATTTATAGCAATTTCAGCATATAACGGCTTTCCGTTTTCATTGTTTTCTTTCTTTTGCAGTCTGAACAACTGCAAAAGCACATCACTATCAATCATGCTCATGCCATCACCTCACTTTCATCTGCACAGTGAATAGCAACCCAGCAATTCTGCTGACCACAAGGATTGCCGTTGCATTCATGTCCATTATGTCCAATGTTCTCAGGGCACTCAGCGCAATTGCCGATATTCTTTGCTGAATACATAAATTCAGCATACTTGAAATAGCTTTCTCTGATTCGTTCCTCTGACATACTTAAACCTCCTTTGATAAAATCGCCATAGGACACACTGTGCGCCCCGCTACGGCATTTTATATGCAGGGCGGTATAATTTACCACCCTGCGGCTTGTGCCCGTCTATGGGGCTGTGCGTGCGTGATATCAGCCATAGCAATACTGGATATATTCGGTCTTGCCACTTGCCCTTAAATGCCCTGCTCTGCGTTCCTGAGCCCAAACTACAATCTTCTTTGCAAGTGCTATCTGCTTGCCGGTAAGGTAAACAACAGGTGTGCCACAGAACATTGCACTGTAAAGGTCTTCAAGTTGTGTGTAAAGCATATCGGAAATCCTATCAAAGCGATCAGCATCATAAGGGATTTCCCCATTGAGCATATCGGAGATCACGTTGTTGCAGTGATTATAGTAGTATTCTATATCATGCATATGCTTCTTAGCGCTGAATGGATAAGTCTTTGTTGTTTTCATAGGATAACCCCCTTAGTGTTTTTGTGGTTTGTGATTGATTGTATATATCTTACTACATTTTGCTTGAAATGTCAATACCTTTTTTGATTTTTTTAGAGTTTTTTATATTTTTGTATATTCTATACAAGATATTATTATATTCTTATATATTTTTACCTTTTTTATAAAAAGGAATGTAGGTAATGTAGATAATGTATAGTATATAAGAAAACCCCTATATATGAAATATGATATATAGATAGTTTCCGAAAACCTATGCATTATGTACATTACATACATTCAAAAAAAATATCCCTGCATTACTGCAAGGATATTTTGGGTTATTCGGATAATTTGCGCATTACATTATTATATAATGCTGGATTCAACACAGAGATTGTGTCCATCAGTTCATTCATTATATCCAACACTTTATAACTATTCATACCATCAATTTTATGAGCAAATTCGCTTTCCCCATCGTATGATATATTATAAGGGGCTGAAATTGGTGCTGATGAATAGGAATAATTCTGCATTTCGGTTTTATTATCCTGTTCTTGAATGTGTTCAAGAATCGTATAGTATGCCGCTAATTTGATACAGGTGTTGGCATTCGGCTCACGCACGCCTTGACATTCGGCAATAGCTTCTTTTAGATCATGCTCTGTAATCACGGGGCATCACCCGCCATCACATCTGCTCAATCTTTTTAATAAATTTCTGAAACTCCTGCTTTGTGCGTTCATCAGGTGCATCTTCCATCAGGCTACGGAGTTCATTTGCCATGTCATCCATTGCCTGTGAATATCCACCCTCGCTTGAATATCTGCCCATACTGTCACGGCGGGCATTTCTGCTCCTGCCCCTTGCATAAGAATTGCCACGATATGAACGGTTATTGTCACGCCTATAAGACTGACCTGCACGCATCATATCTTCATTAGCCATGCTATACTGTTCATCTTCCATGTCTTCGATGATCTTACAAAGGTTTTTGATTGTATGGGAGAGTTTGTCAACAACATCTAAAGAACCTGTGGACATATCCTTTTTAGAACCATATTCTTTCAGTTCATCCATCAGCATTTCTTTAAGTTCATAAAGTTCATGCATCTTTTTACTCTCCTTTCAGGCAATTCGTGCAATTGTCAGATTTGCATTCTGTACACTGATAACAGGTGTCGGAGTTGTTGCAGGGTCATCAGTAATGCCCGAAACATACTCAACACTAAGGCTGAAACAACAGCCCTTTGGAACTTTGATTATTGCTGTGCTGGTAACATTGCCGTATTCATCCACAGCGGCAGGAGTATAAATTGCTCTGCTTGTCAATCTCGGTTCACCATTAACAGTGATTGAAATTGCAATCGGTGTAATTGTGCCACCTGTGGGGATAGCAATATTGCCATTGAATGTCACCTGATAATGTGCAAAACAATTGCACTGATTATTCACTATGCCCCTTAGAATAAAATTCCCTGTTTCATCTTCGTGATAGACATAACCACGGGTACAAGGAATAGATGCTCTAAAAAGAACAGGTGTGTTTAATGCAACACTCTGCACTTCGTTATACAAAAATTCACAAGCCATAGTTAATACCTCTTAAAAATTGCCGTTGCATCCACATCCGCAACCGTTATTATTGCAGGTGAAAATAGGAGTTCTGCCGTATACAGGAGTTGTAGGAACAGGGCAGTTAGAAAGCCTGTTGTAAAGCTGATCAACCTCGTTTGCAAAGCCCTGAGCAATAAATGCATTCTGTGCTGTCTGCGATGCGGCAAGATTAGCCATATTAAGCTGTGTTTGAAGTTCTGCAATGCGGTCATTCTTTGCATCAACCTGCGCCTTAACGCCATCAAGTTCAAGCTGACACAGCTTGTCAAGTATTGCCTGTGTGCCGTTGGACTGTGACTGGATAATGTCACGGGTATTCTGTGCATCGGCAAATCTTGTAGCGTTGCCTTCGTTCTGAATGATGTTTTGTGTCTGACAAGATGCAAGTCTGTTCTCACAGCAACAATCAGCAAACTGTGAACCAAGAGCATTAAAGCCCTGCATCATAGCTGTTTGAGCGGCAAAAGCCTGATTCATGTTAGCTATCTGTCGTGCATTTGCGCCCTGTTCTACACCAGCGAAACCATTTGCAAGGGACATCTGCACATCGGAGCAACAATTGCAAAGCTGTGTGGACAGATTGCCTATGCCGTCACGAATGGAAGTAATGTTGTTGTTCATCATCTGATCACGGAAGCCATCAGATGTGATTTCAGCCTGATTCATCCAAGGGTAAAGCTGATTTCCGCCAGCATTGCCACCAAAACCGTTACCCCATCCGCCATTACCGAGCAGGATAAAAAGAAGCAGAATCCACCAACCATCACCGCCGAAGCCGTTACCAAAGCCGCCGCCGTTGTTCTGATAGTAAGGCATACCACCAGCAGGGCTTACAAGCATAGTTGTATTCATGCCGCCGTTTTCGTCTGTAAGTGCCATGTTTTTTCTCCTTTATTTGATTGATATATTTTCACACTGTTGCGCACCCAGTGAGAATTACATAAATGATTTCAGCATCTGTTGCAAGGCATTTGCTTGCTGTACCGCCTGATTATACTGCGCTTGTGATACCTTGCCACTATTCAGCAACTGTTGAATTTGCTGTTGTGGATTTCCTGTAAATGATTCTTTGAACTGTTTGAATTGTTTTATAATACCCTGCATATTATTCGGCTGATTCATTTGTTGAAACAGTGGATTCATTTACTTTTCCCCCAATCATTTTCTGAACTTCTTGCTTAAATGCATCAAATTCATTTTTAGTCACATATAAAACCTGTTGACCTTGTGGCATCTGCTGTTGTGTAGTCGGAGCGGCATTTCTGATAGTATAATCAATGATCTTCATTGACGGCATACCGCTTGCATCGGCAGATTTAAGATAAATAACCTGTGCTTCACTATCCCACAACTGTACTGTTGTATTCGGTGCTACAAGATAAGACTTTGCTCCTGCTTCACCCTGTACCCATATAATGCCACTTTGCTGTTGTGGTTGATTGATGAGGACATTTGTGTCCCTATCATTGATTGAAACTGTGGAAAATACTGTTGACCATACCCATTAGGAAAATAATTATTATAAGCCATTATTTAACTCCCCAAAAGAATTGTGGTATTTCATTACTGGAATCCCAACTATCATATAAATCTCCATCAACAACAGTCGCAACGTGACCGCCAAAACCTAAGACATAGATGCCATGAGGATTATCCCTGCAAAAATCCTTTGCTGTATAACATTCAGGGCAAGTGTTTGGTATTGAATATCTGCTAAATCCATTTTGTCTTAGCGTAGCACCCCACACACCATCGCTTGACGGCATATCACCCATCAGAAAACCATTCTTTGCTATCAGTGCATATGCAGATTCCCAGTCAATATTTAATGCCTTTGCAACTGCCCTGACTGCACAATCTCCGACCTGTCTGCCGACAGGGTTCGGATTATATTTTATCCACATTTGCACCTCACCTCATTATAATTATAAAATTATAATTATAAAATAAAAAAAGTCCTACGGCAATGAAGCCATAGGGCATTTTTAGTGCAAATTTTAACGCACGGTTTAACACTACATCCGTGCGTTACCGTGCGTTAAAACTTAAAATGTGAAAATAAAATCTTTTCAGATTTGTAGACTATGTTTTTAATTTGTCTGACAGACATTTGAAATTCGTCTGAAAGCGGTTCAAAACATATACCGTCAATTAGTCTGCGTTTTAAGATTTTTCTATCCCTTTCAGATTTTATCCATTCATCAATCATATTGGATATATCAGAATTTTTAATGTGATCATAATTATTCACACTATCACGCACCTTTGTGCCTTTTCTTTCGTGTGCGTTTAACCTTAGTCACTCGTATTCGTGCCATAAGTAATATCCCCATCCTCTCCAATAAAATTGGCTGTGCCTGACCCAGCATCTAAATCATATGTGGTTTCCTCTGTTGTATATTCAAAACTACAAAATTCAAGAACCCATATAATATTAGTTGCAAACATCAAAACGATAGTTATTATTAAAGCAGTTATTAACCTTTTGATTGTACGTTCGTTTTTTGCTTCTGCACTTTCAAAAACTATATACGGAATCATGAATGTATCATTAGTGATTTTTTTGTTATCCATAATCTCACCCGCTTGTAATCAAAACCTTTTTGATTTTGATTTTCGATGAATTCAAAGCGTTTTTAATCGCTTTGGCTTCCTGTTTTGTATCGAAATCAATATATACTCTCCACACTTCTTTGACAGTTGCAGATTGAGTATTTTTAGGAAATCCATTCTTACCAAGCGCTTTTATTGTAGCTGGAAAATCTTGATAACACGCATTTATATCTACATCGCCTGTTATGCCGCTAACTCTGCCATTACCTGATTTTTGCCACATTCCATAATTGCCTTTGTATGTGCATTGGCTCGCCCACTGCGCACACCATACAGAAAATCTGTTCTTTACTTCATCAGTTATCAGTGTTTCAAGCACAAATTTTGATGTGTAAAATCCTGCAAAATATCCTGCCTTTTCCACTTCTTCACAAAACGCCTGTACCATAGCGGAGCAATTGGCTTTTCCTGTTTTCAGTGGATAATAACTATAATTCGGGTCATCTTCTAAATCAAGATATATCGGATATTCAAACATTTTGCCATGTAAAATGCTAATCAGCATTTTTGCTTCCTGTCGTGCATCTGCGGGAGTGAGCGATCTTAAAAACCAGTATGCACCAACGTTTAAACTAACTGCCTTTGCTTTGGCATAGTTTTCTTCAAACATAGGGTCTTTTGGTGTGGCAATTCCAATTCCTGCCCGAATGATAACAAAACTATACCCAGCATTTTTTACCTTTGCAAAATCGATATTTCCTTGATGCTTTGAAACATCAATACCATTCGTCACACTATCAACTCCTTTACTGCACAACTACATAAAAGCCGCTTTTATGTATTATACCATAAAATAATATATTTGTCAATAGGTTTTTTAATAGGTTTTTTTAGTTTGTGTTTGATTGGTTACGGATGCAGGAGTTGAACCTGCATTCACAGAGCCAAAATCTGTTGTTCTACCATTGAACTAATCCGTAACTTTTATTTTAAATCGTCCTTATGGCTTGCATCGGTCAACCCCTCACCCACGATATAAGCGATCAGTGTAGCTGATGCGGTTATCACACCAACTGTCTTTTCTTGTGTGTTATCATCCGCTCCAAAAGCCACCATAACGGATATTACCACACCAACAACTGCCATCCAAAACTTCCTTGATGTAAGCTTATCTTTCCATGTTCTCATATCTCTTTACCTCTTTTCTGTTAATAGTTCAGTATCGCATATGCCGCTTTCAAGTGTTGGAGATTCGTTGAAAACATCCTTATGGTGTTTCCAATAGCTAACGACCTCTAATACCTCTTCGTAGTTTGCAGCTAAGATAAGTACTCCAAAAAGAATTGACCCAATCATAATTGACATTTCAAAATCCATTTCAAAACCCTCTGTTATCTTTTTAATTCAAACAAATTCAGTTTATAGTACATCTTATCAAGCCAAAATCTGAATGTAGCCCATTTTAGCCTTATCCACATTATCACTGTATAAACCCTCCAGTATCCTGCAAATGCGAATATACCCGCCTGATATGCTCTATTGCCAGTACGCAGGCATTATTCTTAAAATCAGGATGCTTCTGACAATATGCTTCGTAAGTGTCTATTTCTTCAAGGGTCTGCTGGAAGTATTCTCTACTGTGATGAACTCCATTTATAAGTTCATCATCAAACCTGAGAACTCTCGTCCGTGCGTTTGTGGCACTTGAACTATCAACCCTATCCGACACTTCTTTAACCATTTCTGTCAGCTTGTCTATCTTCTCACCTATGCTGTCCTTGCGGTTTATGAGATACTGTATGAGTCCCCATAAACCACTTGATGCAAAGACAGCACCGATGATAGCTATAATTATCTCTGTATTCATACGCTTGCAGGAGCAACAAACTCCGTCCCCGTTGTTGATGAATAGAAATCATTACCTATCATATCATACATCCCGACTTTACTTGTGCTATCTTGTATGCAAGGCACAAAATCGTGTATTACAGATATACCCTCAGACAAATTTGTTGGAGAATATATTCTAAGATAGTATATCCTGCCGTTGAACAGATAACTCTCTGGCTTATAATATCCGATTGTAAAATCACTCAACCTGTCAGCCATATTTGCCGCTCTGTGATAACATTGCTCATTTGCCGATACACTTCTGTCCCCAAGATAATCCTCTTTTTTGCCATTTGAACCCCATACCATAGCTTTGTTATTGTAATAATACAATTCAAAATTATCATCAACGCCCGCAAATGCCGCTTCATCGCTTACTGCATACGGCATAGTAAGGCTCTCAACAATATCATACTTTGGCATATTATAATTTGAGATAGCAAACCCAGCCTGTCCCGTTGACGGACACTCAACATAACTTATTGCTGTATACCCGCTCGGTAAATGTGGTGCCGTATCAACCACAACAGAAGAGTACCCGTCAAGATTATCACTGCTTGCATTATAAGTTCCATCATGTGTAATAGTCTTAGTACCGACATTTGGTGATACCGCAACAGTAATAGGAGAATAAGCCTTGCCGCTCGGTGCAGTATATGTGCCGTTATCGTACACAGACAAACTAACAACGGAAATATCAGACCCACCACTCTCACCTGCCTCATTCCACGCAAAAGGGGTGTCTGAAAAGTTCTGTGCATGAACTTCCAGTGTGGTACTGCCAAGAACATACAGCGTCTTGCCGTTCACAGTGAGCCTTACAGCTTCACCAGCAGGGAGTAAAGCCACATCGTCATCGCCTGCCACGATGTTATTGTGATTGGAGATATACACATCAGTATCACCATAGTTCCTTGCCCAGATGTACTGATAGAACGCATCAAAGGTGATTGTATTTTCACCTGATGTTGTCTTGATATAACTCATCGTCCTTTACCTCCTCTGTTTTTGTGCTGTTGAATTTTGCAAGCATCATGCGGTTAGGTGTCTGACCTTCCTCCAAGATATGGTCTGCATATGTTGACCATCCACTTGCGGCTTTGTAGGTTTCTGCTGTGCCAACTGGAACATAAATGATGTAGTCGCTTGCTATACTATCAAAAACGCTTGTTCCAAGTGTTGGCGGAGTATTTGAAAGCACATGGATTTCATTAAGCGCAACGCAACTAACAAACGCATAACTTTCTATTGATGATACACTTGTAGGAATGATAATGCTTTGTAAATTATAACAATAGCCATAACTAAACGACTTAACAAGTTGTGTATCCACAGGTATTTTTGCATTTTGTAGCGATGCACAATATCTAAATATACGGCTTGATAAACTGGGCACACTTGAAAAGTTAAGCAACCCAACACAATACTGAAAAGTGTTTTGGCTAATTGAAGTCACTTCACTGTTTAACTCAAAATACTTTAAAACATTTAAATATTTACCTTGATACGGAACACTGTGTTGTTCGCCTATTGAAATAACACCTTTACACTTAACCACATACTTCCCAGCTTTCGCATAAGTATGCGTGGGAGTTAATGTATCAAGTGCAACCTCACCACTTCCATCGCCCCAGTCGATAACAGCGTCAGCATTTTTAGCTGAGAAGTTCAGCCAAGGCGATAAAGTATCGTCAGTCAACTCGAACCAGAAATTCGAGTAGCCGTCCTGTAAAGGTTGCCAAGGCTGTTCCTGCACATCCACGTTCACAGGGCTGTATGCCTTGCCTGTCGGGGCTGTGTATACTCCATTATCCGTCACTGTCAAAGGCTCAACGATTATCGACTGTCCACCCCCTTTCGCCCTACTCTTAAAAGGAGCATCGGAAAAGTTCTGTGCGTGTATCTCGCCTGCGCTCGTTCCGCTCACAGCTTTGATATACACCGCTCTGCCCGATATGCTTATCCGCCCGCTCTCTCCTGCCTTGACGGTCATCACATCATCGTCACCTGCCACTATGCCACTGTGGTCAGAAAGGAGTGCATCATTCTCGCCCATATTTCTGAACCATATAAACTGATAAGTCGCATCCAATTCCACTGCCTGTTCGGTAGTCGTGATGCTGATAGGAATTATCTTGCTCATAGTATCACCTCAATTTTTCTTTTTAACCGTTGTGCTCGGATTTGGTGTTGTTGTAGTCACATAAGTGCTGATACTTGTTGTACGTGTTTCTGTCCGCACTTCCCATCCTGTACCGTAGTTATATACCGTATACTCTGTGTCAACAGTAACCTCTTTATTTGTGTAATCTATTGATACGTTTGTGCATTTAAAATAGCTACCAGGGTCATTGGATAAAAGATGCGCATTACTCAGAGTGAGTGTATTTACATGAGTGCCGCTTGTATTATAAATAAATACCGCAACGTATGGAGATTGGTTACTCACATCAGCATAAGTAATGGTTTTTGTTATCGGAAATTGTATATCAACTGTTCGATTATAAATGCAATACTGGAAATAATAGTCATTATCTTCGGGATAAAGTAAATCCAGTCCAACAACAGGCGGTATCAGGTCTATATCCGTATCATCGGGAAACGTATAGCACCCGCAACTCTGCACATCAACAACAACACTGTTGTAACCATCAAGATTATCGCTTGCAGGAAGATAAGTGCCATTTGCAGTGATGAACTTTGCTCCAAGTGGTACAGCCACAGTCACCTCAGAAAATCCGTTAAGAGGGGGGCTTTCCGCACTCGCCACATATGTTCCGTTGTGTAGTATGGTCTTTGTGTCAAGCACAACACTTGCTTTACCCGCATCATATCCATCATCATATCCCTCATCATATACATCATCTATCCCGTCATCAGGGCATCCGCTTGCGGGGAGTACATAGCTTGGGTCATACTGTCTTATCGCTGCTACCACATCATCTTTACAGTCATGGCAAGCTTCTAATTCATTTTGCAATTCCGTTATCTTATCTTTGATGTCGTCACAATCCCAATCTTGGGATGTATCGATATCAAGCATTTCTGCAACTTCTTCAGCACATTGTCCATATGGTGTATCAACAGTGACTATATTAAATCCGTCATGGTCAACAGATTGATATACACCATTTTCCGCCAGCGTGATATTTTCAAGATCAGGTGTCCCCGACATCATGATCATTGCCGCTGTTTCCGCTTTCAGCATTATTATTTTCTTCCTCTTCTACAGTTTCGACTTTCTTCACAAAGCCGTGTCTTTCGTTTCCTGAACCTTGTGCTGTCCATGTGACTTTTACTGTGCGATTATCGTAAAGTGCATACACTTTGTTTGCATTTACCTTCACAACTTGGTCAGGCACTTTATCACTGTCCCCAGTGGGAGATTCTTCTGATTCCTGCTCTGATTCCGATTCAACTTCTTCTTCCATTTCCTCGGATTCTTCTTTTTTCACAATATTTGAAAAAAGATCAGTAATTTCAGGTCTTCTTTTGCCTATCGTTACCGATGTAAGCATATCACGCAGTACATCGTATTTTGTTACAGTCACACGTTCAACTGTTGACAAATTTATCTCAGGCACATTTATGTGGATATCATCACCAATTTCAATATGGTCTGCATCTGTAAGATATGCACCTTCAACAGTTTTTCCACGTTGTACTATCTGAGCATCAAAATTTAAAACAGCCTGTCCTAATGCGGATAAATTTATGTGTGCAAATGTTTGTGCACAAGTTACTAAATCGCCTATGCTCGGCTTTGCAGAAAAATATGAACTGCAATCATATACATATGTTTTTACCCTTGATCTTGACGAAGACCATATTGGAATAAAAACTGGATTACCATAAACTGTAACTACATTACCGCTTTCATCTGTTCCTTTCCAAAATGGCATGATATGCGTATATATATCACTCACATCATCATCCGAATGTAAAGACACAAGATTTGTTGTATTTGACAGTGTTACATTTCTATCTGCCCCTCTTCTATCAACAAATATAGCATTTGTATTATCAAATTTCCATTCTCCGCCAAACAATTTTATAGCGGTGGACATTACATTTTTAAATTCGGTATGATTTGGTATTCTCCATTTCGATGTTGATGTAGCTGTCGAAGAAAAACTAAGACCATATCCGTTTATAGGGACAGGGTTAAGTGATGACTGCAAATTAAGATATTCCATCAATGTGGATGCATTCACAGGATTTATCATATATCCATCTGTTGGTCTGCATATAAAATGATTATACGCATATGATATATGTTCTGCGTAAACAGTGTACATATACTGAGTTGTCCTTGACACACGATAAATGTGGAAAAATTGAGGATTATCATAAGGATTCGGCTTACAATAAATAAATTTTCCCACTGTAAGTTGTGCAGACAATTCTCCTGCACTTGGATATTCAACCACAAGGTCAAACGTAGTATTCAGTTCCTCTGTGCAAGTACAGGAAATACATTCATCTAGGGAATCGATTAATGTTGATAAATCTGAATATAGCGCAGGAGAATTGTACATTTTATCACCCCTCACACACTATTGACAGGTATAGGAGCCTGTACATTAAATACTGCTGTAAATGGATTAAGTAGGGCATTTCTAAGGTCAATCTGTCCACCGTTTACGAATACGCCGTTTGCTGTGAAATATGCAGTGTTATCAGCATATAAAACAATGGCTCTCTGACCTATGGCACACAAGAAATTGTATGCCGTCTGCATAGTTGTCACGATATTAGCATTTAACAAGTATGCAGATATTTCAACTTGTCTGTCTTCGTAGCCGTCAAAAATATGATATGTCCCATATTTGGGAACTATTTGCTCAATGTATCTCGGAACTAATGGTGATACAGTTGCAGGTTTTTGCAGTATAATCCCCACACTGCTTGCCAATGTACCATCAAGGCTGAAATCATACTGCATATCCTGCTGACCTCCTTGATGTGTTTATTTGTAGCTGAGAGGATATTGCGCTTGTCAACTCGCTCAAATTCTGATATTGGATGCCGTTAATGTTGATGATCGTTTCCTTTTGTGTCGTTTCCCTAAACGCCTGTATCATGTCACTACCCACATTGGTAACAGTTTCTTTTATATCGCCAAGTATGGTGTTTCGTGTTTCATCCAGTTCAACGCCCTGTGCTTGCAGTTCATCCGAATACAACGTTTCTGAAACTCTCTGCCCTGCGGCTTCATATTCATTCCAACGTGTGTTGAGTGTGTTTAATTGTTCTTTACTAAGCGATAACCAATAATCAGTAACTGCCTTACCCTCTGATGCTGACATACCTGTCAACTGGTTTAACATCGATTCAGAGATATTCATATCACGCAACTTCTGAATGTTATCATAGTATTCATTTAATTCAGCAGTTGCATTTTTGATATAATCCCTTGTTTTAGTTGCAGTGACTTTTCCTGTTTCTTCATCAACATCAAATTTGAACATATCTGTATATGATGATACCAGTGATTCACCAAAACTGCGGATTTGATTTTGTAGATCTTCAAGCACTTTTTTGTACTCGTCAATCTTTTGCTTTGCCGCATTTGCCATACCATCAAGCATTGTGCCAATTCGCTTGTTGGTTTCGGCTATTTGTGATTGGCGTTCATTTTCCAAATCATCATTCAGTTTCTTTTCTGCTTTCAGCAGTTTGTTGTTGTATTCCGCATATAGATCAGTATTCAGATTTAATGCTTCAATATATGCCCTTTCCTGTTTTACCAGCCATTCTTCGGTAAATCCCTTTTCAAGCATCGTGTTTTCAAGCATTAAAAATCTCTTGGATATTTGCTGTCTTAATTTTGCATCTATATCTTCCTGACTTTGCTGTACTTCTTTGACAGTGTCTTTTGTGCTGTTTTCAATCGCCTTGGTAGTCTGATCTCGTTTGTTGAGTATGTCATTCACAGCATCCTGTGTGGTTCTGCCCGCGTTTTTAGCAGATTGCGCTTGTGCATCAGCCATTTTACCCAATGATTCTTCGGTGTATCCAACAACTTTCTTGTTATTTTCATCTGCCACACCATAGAATGTGTCATAGCTATCTTGCACCGCACCCGTAAAATCGCCAATTGCATTTACAACGGTACTTTTACCGCTTTCAAGATTTTTTACAAAATCAGTTGTATCTACATTAGCGATATCCCCGCCATACAGCTTACCACCGCTAAATGCATTATCCATCCACACTTGCACTTTCTTCTGTGCTGTATCAAGTGCTTTGATAAGACCATCCATCATGGCTTCTGCTGTTTCAGTCCAATCATGATGAACTAATCCATCTGCAATAGTTTTTATTATTTTTGGTGGCACTTCTAATAACTTATCGAGATTTTCCAGCAATGCTGTTGCCAGTTTGATTACCAATTCAGGCGCTTTCTCAACAAGTATCGGAATATATTCTGTTATTCCCTCTGCAAGTGCCGTAACCAGTTCAAGGGCGGCATCAACTATAAATCCGAGATTATCAATTAATGTGTCAGCTATTTCTAATATTACTTTTGCGGCAGTTGGCAATAATTCAGGCATCATCAATGATATACCATGAATTACTGATGTGATGATCTGTGTAGATGCTTCAACAACTTCATCCAGTTCATCAAGTAAAGTATATACCAAAGTATTAACAATGTCAAGCGCTAAGTCGGATAATTTAGGTAATGACTTTACTGCAAAATCAACAATACGGGGTACAAGATTCTCTGCCATTGGTTCGATCACCTTAACAGCGTTTTCAAAACCTGTTGCCAGTGCATCAAACCCCTGCATTATTTTTTCTTCTGCCTGCTCTTCACCTGCAATCAGTGATGTGAATCCTTCCATCAGCAGATTTAAACTCGGCATGAATTGCTGTGTTATGTTTCGCTTTACACTGTCAAGGGCTGTGGTCATATCCTGCAAATTATCCTTGAATTTTGCAGATTCCTTGACCGCTTCTTCTGACATTACACCGCCCAATTCATGAACCCTGTCTTTCATTGCTTGAGTTTCTTCGGCGGTTGTGTTCAACAGTGCTCCTAATTCTATTGCTCCACGTCCCAGTAATTCAGATGCTAAACGTGCTCGTTCTGTTTCATCTGAAACATTTTGCAGTGCTGTAATGGTATTACTAAACAGTTCTTCATTTGACATGGAAGCAACTTGTTCTTGTGTAAATCCTAATTTTTGGAACGCTTCATTTCCACTTTCAGCGGCATTTGACAGTGTACGCATACCAGCTTTAAGTGAATCAATAGAAGTTCCACTGTGTTGGAGAACAGCATCCCATTCCTGATATGCTTCAATACTTAATCCTAATTTTTGCGAGGATTTATCTATTTCATCACCGTATGATGCAAGTTGATTAGTGCTTTCAGCAATTGCAGTTCCTACCTGCTTTACTGCATTTGCAACCGCTGTAACTGTTGATGTAGCCGCCGAAAGCCCTTTTTCGATGCCGCCTTTTAATGATGATATTTTGCCTTGTATGCTGTCAATACCGTTATCAAAATCCTTATCATCAATACCCAGTTTGACAAACAAATCAAATAAATCCATTTGCGGCTACCCTCCTTTTTTATTTATTTTTCCCAATTTTGATTTCATTGAGTTAATAATATCTTGTGCCTGTTGTTCTTGTTTTTCTTCACTATCACTATTTGTTTTTGAATAATCATCAGTGATTATTTCTCTGTATGTTTTTGATAGTTCTGTGCCACCCGCAAATCTTGCAGTATTTGAAGTAAGAATTTTTAAGGCGTTTGTAATGTAAAAGCGGTATATATCATCGTGTAATTTTTGATCAATTCTTGATGATACATACCGCAAAAACGCTTTTAATTCTTTTCTGCCTTGATATTCTCCATAGCAGAGCCAGAGGGTGTTGATGTTTCCTGATTCTGCGATGTAAAAAGGTCAAACATTGCAGGGTCATTGATTATATCAAGCAACTGTTTCGGAAGTGATAACACATTGCATTCCTTTGCGTATTCCTCCACAGTCTGTCCATTCAGTGCGGCAAGTATGGACATAACAGCCGACTTGTGGTTTTTTATCGCAATGCTAATGGCTTTAACTCTGCCGCCCTCTTGCTTGCGTGTTTTGGCTATTTCTGCATCACATATAATCTCCGCCACGGGTTCAATCAATTCTGCAATAGTGTCAAGGGCTTTCTCGCCTTTTATTTCGGATAACTTCATTACATTACCGCCTTATGTATTTTCAACCCACTTAGCATACAGGGTGAGATTTTCGGTAACAGGATCATCAAAATCCCATTCAGTAATATACTGCGCTTCCTTATACCAGCCGTCAAATGTGTAGCCTGTCTTTGTGGGCGCTGTGGGTTCTGTTGCTGTTGTGCCTGCATCAACTGTTTCACTGTCAACAGCACTACCGCCGACAGAATTATAAGTTACTGTGTATGTGCTCGGGTCAAGTGAATAAAATTCCATAGGCATATCATTCTGTGCATTGATTGACATATGCCCTGTAATTGTGATGGATGTTTGACCCTTGCCGTTTTTAGTTGTTTTCAAACTCATGCCACCAGTGGAAAGGCCATTGAGAAGTTTAACAGCAACAGCGCCACCATCCGCACGATCACCAACCCACCAAATGGTTTGGAAATCTGTTTGCTGTAAATCTTTTCTTGGCTTAACCTTACCGCTTGCCGCCGTTATATCAGCAGAACCGAGCGCCCATCTAAGCAGTTTCGGGCTTGTGCCAATTGATGTAGTTGCAAGTGTGCAAGTCCAACTGTCAAGATGCATCAGTTCCATCATGTTAGCAGGAACGTTATCAACATCAGAACCTAAATCGGAAAATGTAGGTGTACAGGTAACAGTAATACCACCAGTTGTTGCACACAGTATATCTTCATCATCAGGTTCTTGTGGGTCTGTGGGGTCAAAATCGGTGAGTATAACACCCGCATCAAGTTGCAGGGCGTTAAATGTATCTTGAGGGATTTTTGTGAATTTTCCCATATTGCTTTTCCTCCTATCAATAAGTTGTGAAAAATTCAGCAACTATATTTATTACTATTCGTCTTACACTGTCATCAGTATCTGACATTCTCTGTACAAATGGGCTTCCTCTGTATATCCACAACTTGCCATCATCAAGCCTAATCAATTTGCCGCCTAATGATATGCTTTTTGATATCTCATAGCTTTTCAGCGTTATATCTTCCCATGATTGCGACCTATACCACAAAGACCCAGTTAATGCAACAGGATATTCAAATTCTGATTCACTGACTGAATATGTAATATATGGCATTTTTACATCAATTGGAACTGTGTATTGATCATAAGCAGGAAGCCCGAAGCCGCTCCAAAAATTATGGATAGCTTGGGATTTGTTCATATCTGAAACTCCTCTGCCGTTACTTGTCGCATATCCAGTGTTGCACTTTTTGGTGTGTATTTATCATCACCATCAGAAGTTACCCTGAATATTTTACCATCTTTCATGCGCTTAAATGTATCATGATATTCAAGGGTGATATTCCTGTTGGTAGTCACTGTATACAGTGATGAAACGCCTTGTTTATCTGCAACCCTCGCTTCAATGGATGTATCAAAAACCACAGCGGCATTAAATGAAGCGCCCTCAATATATGATGGCTTGAATCCACCATAGCCATCATCAACAGTGGTTTTATCAAGCATCACACATTTATCCATAGCTTCGGATAATAGTGACATTACAAATCCCTCACTTTACGCCAGCGCTTCATTTTATCTGCAAAGTGTGTAAATGCAGTGATCGAACCATCACCGCCGCCTGATGTGCTTGCGCCACTTGCTTTTGAATACGAATATCCACCAAAACTTTCACTGCTGTAAGGTGAATTTAGTGCATCAGCATTTGCAGTTTCCCATTCGGTCATATCAGCAATCAATGCGATTGCATCAGGTGGAACTTTCATGTACCACACAGCCCCATCAAAGACTTCGTCTGTCAAATCTGTTGCAGGATATTGATAAACGCCGTCATTGAACACAGAGCCGATTATACGAAAAAACTGACCGTTGAGCATATCATCAATAACAAGCGTGCCGTTCTTGATCTCAAAAATACCAATTGAACGCTCAACATCAAACCAGTTATGTAACTCTGCACAAAAGTCAGTTATTTTCATTTCTTTTACCCCGCTTTCTTTTTGGCGGTGTAGGCTGTTCATCTTCACTATTGCTTTTAAAAATCAGCGGCTTGTGTTGCATATTTGCATCACTAAGCAACTCGGCAATTCTTTCATCAGTTGGATGTGTACCCGCCCTCGGGTACACATCACCAACTTTATACAGGAGATTGCTGTCTGTTCTATCATTAAAAGCACATATAACCTTGTACATCATGATCATGCGGGAGCGGAAACGGCAACTGCACAAGTAGCACTGTCACCAGTTGCACCCGAGCCAACAGAAGCGGTTATTGTTGCAGTACCTGCACCAACAGCAGTTATCTTGCCAGCGGCAACAGTAGCAACAGAACTATCACTGGAAGTCCATGTAACAGTAGCATCAACAGGAATCGTCTTTGCAGTTACGGTAACAGGGTCATCAGTTGTAAGCATTGCAACAGTAGACTTGTCAAGACTAACCTTTGCCTGTCCATTGATAGAAACAACCGCAATTGCATCGATATATTCTGCCCACAGGGTCATACCCATAAGAGCATAGCTTTCACCAACAGCAGTGCTGTAATTACCGTTAGCATGGAAGCCAATAAGGTTTGTATCGCCCTGTACTGTATAATCAAGACCAAGAGCACGGAAATCGGCATCGGCGGGGTCAATGTAGTAATTTACTATGTTATCAACAGGTGTTGCATATACAAAACCCTGCGGCATTTCAGATGAAAGAATCAGTGTGTCTGCACCGAGGAAATTCTTGATGTAATCAACACCAAACTGATTCTGAATTGTGATAGCGGCAGAGCCAAGATACTGGTATGCATCGAGGATATTTACCCACACAACAATTCGGGTTGCATCCCTGTGCATTTTCTTGAACTTGTCCTTAACCTTACCGATTGCCATAGATATAGCCATTTGGAAGGAACTTTCGTTATCGGTAAGTGTGCCAGTAGGCAGAAAATCATAAAATCTGCCCATTACAACAGATTGAAGTTCATTCAGGAATGCTTCATCTGTGCGCTGGATAGCAACAGCCGCACCGTACTTGTTTACTGCTTCAATGGAAACAGCCTTTGCGTACTTTTCGAGCGTGAGATCTGCATATGAAACAGGGGAAACAGTTGCTTCGCTGTAAGGGATTTCCTCACCCTCACCAACAAATCCGCTTTGCAGTGTGATTCCTGCTGTGTATGATGTAAGCACTGTGCCCGGGGTCTTCTTGATAGGTCTAAGGATGCCCATTACTTCACGAAGCGCATCCCAGTTCTTAGCAAAGCGAGTAACGAAGTCGATTTCTCTAGCCTTAACGGCAAAATCGCTCATTACGGTAAGTCCACTTTTAGCCATTTTTTACCTCCGTTAAAATCCGAAAAGCTCATGGTTTTCAACTATTTTCTGCTGGCGTTCGGTGGTATCTTTGATCTTTAAGATATCATCTTTAGTCAGCTTTCCGCCATTATTTGCGGGTGGAGTTTTGGTATCAGCACCTTTTTCAGTTTTGGTTTCGATAAAATCCGACCATTCTGATTTTACGCTGTCCACAAGTTTGTCATAGTCTTTCAGCTTTCCGTCCTTATCGATTTTCAAATCTGCAAGATTTGTCACACGCATGATACTTGCTATACGCTTTTCGGAAACGCCTGCATCCTTCAACATTTCCTTATACGCTGATTCCTTAGCGGCTTTTTCAGCGATAGCACTTTGTTCAGATTTGTAACTATCAAATTCCTTTTTCAGATCATTGTACTTCTGCTCGAAATCACCGCCAGTAGCTTTGAGTTCTTTTAACTCCTTTTCAACTACTAACAGCCTTTCTGCATCTGCCTTAAACTTGTCCCGTTCATCTTTGAGTGCATCCACAGTTTCAGTGTGGGCTTCGATGATAGTATCAATCTGTTCTTCGGTAAGGCTCATTCCTTTGAGCATTTTGCGTGTTATTGAGATAAGTCATTCCTCCTCTTGATATTCCCAAACATAGCCGCCAGCAGTTTTTGAAAGTCCTATCAAAGCGTTTGTGATTGATTGCCTTGATATACCAGTTATTTTACTTGCGTAAGCTGTGCTTTTGTATTCAGCAACTAATTCTCCAGTTACCAAATATTGCAGAACTGCTTTATTTTTGCTATATTCAGTATTATACTGTTGTGTACACCATTCAAGATTATCAGCATGATTGTTTAATGTGTTGTGGTCTTTATGATTTATAACATCTTGTCCATCAGTTTTTGTTAAGAATGCTTCTCCGACAATTCTATGTACAGATTTATACTCAATTTTCCCGCAACCATCACTTAGCGCAACAAAAGCATATTCCAAATTATTTTTACTTCTTATGCCTTGTTTCAAGATACGCCCCTCACGCAAATATTCACCTCTACCGTTATTCACAACACGAGGCAAGGAGTATATTCGCCCGTCATCGCTAACCAAATACAGTCCTTCGTATCCGATGACTTCTCTCCACTGTGACATTGATTTTTCCTCCGTTACTTTGGTGGTGTTGCTTTACCACGAAAATCTATACACAGTTAATGATACCACATTTTTTTTGATTTGTCAATACCCCTGCCACAATGTACCAAAATGTATGTAATGTACATAATGCAGGGGACGTAGAAAAGCCTCTATATATTTATTTTCTTATATAGGGGTTTCCCATAATTACCTACATAGCTACATTACCTACATTTTATATTCATTTAAGGCTATATATAGCCATTTATATATTTTCTTATCTACATTCTATCCTACATCTTATCTACATTATCTACATTAAAAAATAAAAAAAAATATAAAAATATATAATATATTATAAAGAAAAAATCGAACGATTGTACGGTTATAAACTTATGTTTATAACTACATAACTTAAACACTTAAATACAAAAAAATCTAAAAAAATAAAAAATCCGCATCGGGAAAAATGCGGATTTTCATTTGTAAACTTTTTATGAATTTTTAGTATTCTGATGGAAATAACACTGTTGTTTCATATAATTCATCTGCCGATTCAGTGATTATCCAAATTTTGTTATCAGTTGCATATGTTTGCAGATGCTTCGGAATATCATAAGAACTTACCAGTCTACACATCACATCAATTGTTGCAAGATCGTTTGTGTGGGCATCCTGCTCGCACACATCACCCCAATCAAAGCGGAAATGCCTTTCAAGGCTTTTCAGAACAAATTCCATTGTCTGTGCGTTAATGTGGATAAAATTATATATTCCCTCTGTTTGATTTGTTCTTCCCGTTCGCATACAAAACCAATTCAGCGCTTGTTTTGTACCACAATCAGAACATATTTCCTCGCCGCTGATTGTTCTTGAAGTTGCAGATGCACCGACATATTCAGCGCCACACAGCGGGCATTTTTTAAAACCCATCATGATTAATTCCCCTTATCCAATCCAATCTATTATGCTATCATAGATTTCCTTAACCTGCTGTTCGGTCATGTTTTCAAGCACACCATCAGCATAATACTGATAATTCTTTATGAAATCGATCATAAACTCCATGTAAACTGTCATAATTAACTCCTTTCCCATCTGCGCCTGTGGTATTCTCCACTAAGCCCATTCTTCACAGCCTGATCATATATATCCTTGTATACTTCACGAATATGCGCTTGTTCGGAAAGCATTCTGCAATAGTCATCACTCATATCAGCGATGAACCAAAGGTCTTCCAGTTCATCAATCATTTTGGCATACTCGTCTTCTGTGGTATCTGCCGTCACTATGAATTTTTTCATATCGCCCTCACTTTCTCCCCGTCTGCCCGATAGGTCAGGATGATTAAACGTATTAAATCATAATCATTATAATATATATATCAGTGTTTGTCAATGCTATTTTTGATTTTATTAGATTTTTTTATATCATTTGTGCTCTTATACAAAAAAATCATATCCCAATTGTGTAAAGCACACAAATTAGGATATGATTTTTAAAATCGCCATACAGGGCACTGTGCGGCGCTGTAATCAATTGTAATTCGGATAGGGTAATTATACTATCCCCGCCCCTTGCGTTAATTGTAGGGGCGTGTGGTTGCATTATACGGGGTTCTTCAAATATTGCTCGATTATTTGTCTGTATTCGTCTCTGTGTACTGTTGCGGCAGGGGTCAGGAATGGTTGAGCCTTGGTTTTACTTGTCCCCATTTCCACATACGGGGCATATTCAACATTAGTGCCAATATATACTGCTTTTTCGTTTTCATCCACCGCATGAGATATGGAGTTCCTTAGTCTGCCTGTATCAACTGGACACAATAGCTTCGCATATCCCTCGGCAGTAAGCCCGACAGCTTCCAGCGCCGCAAGAATCGCATCTGAAACAGCCGATTTTACCTCGTCTGTATGATCATCAACTTCAACATCAACATCAGGCATTTAATCACCATCCTTTTTATCATCAGAAGCAGACATTTCCTTAACCGCCTGTGTTGCAATAAAAAAATTGTCTGCAATTATTTCGTCAAGGTCGTTTTGGGATTTGGTGTTATCATTCATGTCATTTTCTCCTTTTCAGGTTTTCAAAAATTTTAATAAGATTCGGGTCTGCTTGTTCTTCGCCCTTTTTCCATGATGCAAAACTTTCCGCAATATATTCGCTTTTATCAGTTGTTGCATATCCTGAAATTTTAGGTGCATATATTTCCATGTCCCTTTGAACATTACCCCACAATTTATGCTTTTTCACCTGTTTTTCAAGTGCATGACCGAATTCATGGTTTATCGCTTCTGATATATTATCAGGAACTGTTGCTCTGCCGCTTATTTTAGAATTTTCAATTACCGTTCGGGTTTGTTTTGACATTTTGTTAAAATCGTATTTTTCAGGATGCTCGAATATATCTTTTATGAATTTGTTTTCATCTGCAAAACTATTCTCTGCTGATTTTACGGATTTTAAAACAGTTTTGTTTAAAACAAAGCTATTCCTCATTGGCATATATCCAGCAACAGCATTATCAATTGCTTTGCCGAGTTTTGTGTTCTTTGCAGGTGCTACAATGCCACCAAATTTATCAACATTAAATTCTGTATAAAGCTGTGATATCGTTTTATTTATCTCATTTGCTACATCAATATCAATGCCCTTGTAGTTTACTTCACGCAAAGCACCAAATTGATCAAAATCCATATACTGCAAAATAAACTGTTCTGCTTCTTCAATTGTGCTTGCAGGTTCAAAAATAAATTCTTCTTGTTCCTGCATCTGCATTTCATCAGGAATTTCAGGAATTGGAGCAGGCGGTTCACCCTCATCCTGTTTTTCCTTTTCACCTTTCCATTCCTCATAGGTCATATCACCTAATTTGGAATTACGGGGCAGGTCTTTTGCTTCGTTTTGGTCAATCTGTGTTCCTGCAACTGCGGCAATTAACGTGCATCGGCAGTTATACACCATTTCAGGCTCTGCTTGTGGGTCTCCCGGAAATCTGATTGTATAACCATCTATTTCAAACGGCTCACCAACTACAACTCGCATCCCGTCAAGCTGTCTGTGTTCATAACGTGTGCGATCATCCAACGTTGCAACCCACATTTGCTCCATTTTGATTCCCATTTTTTCCGCTCGCTTGTAACTGTCAACCCTACCTGCATTTTCTGCCCCTGTTGTCATTGTGCGAGCATTGCGAACAGCGGCGGCTTTGTTACTGTCCCCCACAGCTGTTGCAAGTCTATCAGCAATTTTTGGTATTGGCTCGCCTTGCAGGATGCTTTGTAACATAACAGACTGTATCTGTTGCTGATTCCATAGCTTGTCCTTGCCCTCTGCTATTCGCCTTGCAGTTCTTTTCCCCGGCGGCGGCAATAGTTGCGGATTATCACGCACCAACCGCTCCACTGTGCTTCTATCATACAGTGTAAACGATGTGTCGAGATGCGTGTTTTTTTCAACTTCGTATGTGCCGAAATTGTAGTTCATGGCATAGGCATCATAAGAAAAATTGCGGGTCATGGATGCTGTTATTTTGTTTGCGTTATGGAAATCTTCTGATAGTTCTGCCTTTAATTGTGCCCATCGCTGACCCGTTGCAATCTTGTTTTCACACCATTGTTTATATTCTTTTTCGGTGATTTTGCCCGCCGCTAATTCTGCCTTTTTTGCGTTATCCTGTTCAACAAATTTTTTGAGATAATCGTCAAGTTTGCCCTGAACTTCCTTTGCCGCCTGTTTGTATTCCCTGCTGATTCGTCTTTCAAGTTTTTTTAGTTCCTTATCTGTCCATTCATGCCCGTAATCCATTAAGCATCACCCTCATCCGCTGGTGGTTCATTGTCTATATCATCAATATTATTAGCGAATCTGTCTAATTCATCAGCTTGCATCTGCTTTAAAACATCCTCTGTTTTATCACCATCGCCGAATATCTCCAGTATTTTTGTGGTAACATAATCAGCGGGCAGGAACTGAGCGCCCTGAATCAGATTCTGTATGGTTTCACTTGCATTTATCAGGATTGATCTTGTGAAAGTGGGGTTATCATCAATTCCTGCAAGGGTAAGAATTTTGTTGATGAAATTGATTATTTGATATTCAAAATCATCGGTCTTGCTGTTCAACGGTTCATATGCTGCCTTGATTTGTGTTGCTGTAATTGCACCACCAGCGATTATATCAGTATTCAATGCCATTGCATCACGGTATAAGTCCTTATCAAGTCTATCGAGCAGTGCTTCACGGCTTGCAAATGGAGCATCCTGTGTGTGACTTTCAGCAACGGCAGAATCATCCATTGTGGTTGCGTGAACTGTTTTCAGCCTTTCAACAAATTTAGCAAGATCAACATCATTCATGCCGCCTGCATTTTGAATTGTCCAGTATACTATGCTTGCTTCATCAACAGTGTTTGCAAACCCTGATTTGATAAGATCATAACAATCTATCTGCTCACGAAGTCCAACTATTTCGGATTGATGCTCACTGTTTGCCCACAGCGGCACAATGGGGAATGATGGGTAGTTTTCAGCATCGTAGATGCGCTCTCCGTCTGCTTGATTGCTGACTATTTTCAGTTTGTATGCCCGTTTAGGATTCAGGATTTGTTCTTCGCCGTCAATCCAAATATAATCAGTATATCCATCTTCTTCATACAGTGTGGCACGAAGCGGCTTGTTGGGATTGATTTGCCAAAATCTGATTCCTGCACGCATTGAACCGTTTTCTTCATCATACAGCGGAGCAAATTCCAGTACACTAAAAACCTCTATATGATCAAGGTTGAAAAATCCAAATGCAACACCGTGAACAAGGGCATATTTGCCAAGTATCGAAAGCTGATTATCAAACTTGTATTCATCATTACCCAGTTTATCAGCGGTTTCAGGATTCTCCCAGCTTGTGCCATTGCCAAGCAGAAACTGATTCTCCTGTGTAATAAACCTGTGGAAATGACGGCAAGCCATTTTGAAATTAGCGCTCCAAACATCAGGGATTGCCTTGCCCGTAACTGTGTAAAGCAGTTTTTGATATTCTGCAATCGTCACATTCTTGTGTTTGTTGTATTGGTCTGCTATCCATGCAGTATTGTACATATCAGAACTTCTATGTTCATTTATGCACTGCTTTACAAATGCCATGCGTTCCTTTTCGTCTTCACCAATTGCCAGTAAATCTTGATATGTTTTCATGTGATCTCCTTTCGTTTACAGGAATATACTGCTTTCGTTTTCATTGTGTGTTTTGCCGCCTACCGCCCTGATCAAACTTGACAAACTATCAGGGCAATCATCATGCTCGGCATCCTCGTTATAATCACAGATTTGATTTATATAATCCTCATCTGTCCCCTTTACAAATATAACATCTTTCCACACAAATTTCAAGTAGGAAACGATTTTTATATATTTGTTTTGTGTTTCATTGTATGTCACGACCTTAACGCCTTTGTTTCTGAATACCTTTGCAACATATCCTTTATCTGCATTAAGCTCGTTATACATCTTGCCACACATAAATTTTTTATGCCACATCACAACTTCATCTGTTACACTGTCAATATGTTTTCTCCAGCATTTACCGAATACATAATATTTACCATCGTGATAATTGATGATAGTAAATGCAGTGTAGTCTTCACCCCAAAACGCCGCATCACAATGACTTGTGCCTTGCTCAACAAGTGACGGGTCTGCCCCTGTCTGCGGATTGTCAAAGATAACATCATCATCAGCGATGTGTTTTAATTCGTAATTGGCGGCAAACAGGCTGTTTGTCATGTGTGCCTTTATGTCCTTTGCTTCATCCGCTGAAATCAGCCCCGTTACATCCCAAGGGTATTTTTTAGGATTCGGCATCAATGTAAATGCATCGTCTTTATGCCACGGAGTGCCAGTATTGATAAATCTGCCGCCCCTGTTTTTTACATTTTGTAGTTCCTGATATGCTATTTTTGTTCTTTTGCGCTCTGTTTCAGATAATCTGTCATTAATGTTGATAATGTCATCGGTAACAATTACATCAGCGTGCTTACCTGTGATTGATGTACCGATACCAAGCCCGACTATTTGAGCAGAGCCTTTGATAGTTGTAGGCAGATTAGTTGATATTTCATAATTGCTATCTTTTAATAATGCCAGTGGTTTTTGATATAACACTTGCACTATCTCATTCACACAACCTGATTTTAATATGTTGCTGGTTTGCCGCATTACCTCTGCCACATCGTTTGATGTTTTACGGAAAAACAGCGTTGTTTCATTCGGTGCAATTATGGAATGCAATGCTAAAAAAATGGATAGAGTTGTTGTTTTATAACTGCCTCTGTGCCCCTGCAATGTTTGGTCTTTCTTTTCATACAAGAAATCCCTCAACCATTCATTGTGCATATCAGTTAAATCACAAAACCCTACCCATTTGCCCACTTGTACAGGATTATACCACAGCAAATCAAGAACATTTTGCTTGTTTATTTTCAAAATATTTCTCCATTTCCCTAATGGTTTCATCATTGCTTGTTGACAGTGACATTTCCTGCTTGTCTGTCTGACCCAAATACTGCTTACCGAGCCAAATTGCCATAGTAGCATTATTTTCAGCCATTCTGAATTGTGCTCTGCGGAGTGAAATTTTACCACCAACGGAATATTTTTTATAAGCTTCCGCAAAACCGCTGTTTAATTCACGTTTGCACCAACGTTCAACAGTGTCAGGCGAGCATTTGAACCAATAGGAAATCTCGTCTAATGTACACTGGATAAAACACAGATTTTTAAACTGTTCTACATCAATCTGGATCCTTGGTCTTGCCATACTTATTATCCCTCCAATAAAACAGCTTTCTTTCCTGTAAAGTTTTCCCACCGCTGAATTATCACATCACAGTAATGCGAATCCAATTCAACCATATAGCACTTGCGGTTTAACTGTTCACAGGCTATTAGTGTGCTACCACTACCACCGAAAAGGTCAACCACATTCTTTACAGAATTATCCTTATCAAATTTATGGAGTATTTCTGCAAATAATTTACAAGGTTTCTGTGTCGGATGCACTCTGTTTGTCTTTTCGCTTGCCATTGTAAATTGTCTTACAACGCTCCGCATATTTGCCCAAGCCAATTCACAATCTGTTTGGTCAGATGCTCCGTTGTTTTTATCCCATACAATCCAACATTCAGAACTTGGGAGGCATTCGGTGTAATAGTTTGCTCCCCACCATATCTGTTTTGCATCTTTGAAATATTCCCTTGCCAAATTGAAGGCATCAATAGCAACTGTATTATCATCATCATTCATAATGTCGGTTTTGTAATGTTCAGATAATACTCCGCTTTTGCTTACGGCATTCATCCCATATGGCGGGTCAGTAAACACCATATCAGCTTTTACCCCATTCATCAGCCTATCAATAACCGCAACATCCGTAGAATCGCCACAAATCAGCCTATGACGGCCTAATTGCCATATATCACCCAGCTTACACCGTAATGGTGATTTATCAGGAACTTCATCACCAATCACCTGCACATCCGCACTGTTTGTATCAATGTTACTTAAATCAACATCAAATCCAAAATCTGCCATATCAAAATTTATGCTTGACAATTCTTCATTGATTTTGTCAAAATCCCACGGTGATTCATTCAGTTTGTTATCAGCTAATCTATATGCCTTTATTTGATCATCAGTCAAATCATCCGCATATTCACAAGGCACAGTCAGCAAACCGAGTTTCTTAGCGGCATAAAAGCGCCCATGCCCAACAACTATTTCATTGTTTCTGTCAATAACCAGCGGTTGCCTGAATCCAAACGCCTTAATGCTTTCAGCAATCATTCCGATTTGTTTTTCATCATGCGTTTTGGCGTTGTTAATATATGCCTTTATTTCTGATATTTTTATCTCTTTTATGTTCATAAATTCAGATAAACTCCCTAAAAAATACTGAAAACAGTATGTTTTTAACTAATTATACTATAAAAATCCCATTTTGTCAATAAAAAACTGAAAAAAATAAAAGCCTTTCGGCTTTTATTTTGTATTTATCATATCATTTATATATTCATCTTTCCTGTCTTGGCTCATGTTACTCATGATCATACCTGATAGAAAAATTGAATTATTGCCAAAAATCTGTTTTGTGAATCTGTCCAGCTTGTGTCCATCAAAATCGAAATATGTGCTCAAATTCCTGCCGTATGCTATTCTGTACTTTCCCCTTGGTGTCTTGCTGTACCAATCGAAACCAAGAACCCTGAAAAAGCTGGTATGTGTCAGTGTGTAGGACATTCTTTTCAAATCCAACGGCTGTGAACTGGATTTTACCTTAATGGTCAGCATATCACAATCTTTTTCACTGCAATAAGTCTGCACTGCATACAGATTAAATTTATAACCCATCTGCTCGAATCGCATTATAGTAGATAACAGCTTCTGCCCTGCTTCAATGATTTCTGCGCTTGTTGTGCGTGAACTGCACGTTATATCATAATAGATATCCAGTACCTTTGCCTTTATCGGTCTGATGTGTGTATCTATCATGCAGTTTGGTACACCCATCATTGCCAGTGGAACTATTGGAGCACCGCCCACAATGTTATTCTTGAAACTGATTCGCTTGCCCTCGCCTGTGATATTCGGCTTAATGGATTCTTTCAATTTCGCAACTGTCGGTTGATATCCGTTCTGCATATAATTCAGGCATTCCTCATAGGATTTTGCACCCTCCCACTTTGTCAGCGGATGCGTGCTCATGTTTTTGAAATTGCTGTTGGTGATTGACCTCGTTTTGAGGTCGTTCACCATTTCCTGTGCGCTATTATAGGATTCAATCATCATCCTGTAAGGCTTGCCGTTCATGCTGATTGTCTTTTCAGATATTCTGCTCATATCCATTCCCCTTTCATGCCGCCCTGATGATATTTTCAAGGGCTGTTTTGTATTTGCTGTCAGGAATTTCATTTGTGATCATCTTCACGCTGTCCACATCCAGCCCCTTGATTAAACAGGTCTGCAATGCTTCTTCTATGCTCAATATCTGCAACATCTTTGCCAGCCTGCCGATACCACGATATGAAACTATTATTGAACATCCTGCCATTTGTGCCGACTTGCGAAATGCTCGGCAAAAATCAACCAATTCTGTATCATTACCAGCAACCGCATTTTCAATTGTCGGGCTGTAATCTATTTCGATTACTGCAAATCTGTCAAGTGATGCCGCATCTAATTGGCTTCTTCCAACATATTCGAAGTCAGCGCCATTGCCTGTGGTATTTCCTGCGGCAATCACTCTAAAATTCGGATGCGCTTCAACATAACCTATTGGAGCAGGGAAATCAAAATATCTGTTTGCAATCGCCGCATTCAGAATAATCAAAACCTCAGGAATGCTTGCATCCATTTCATCCAGCATAAACACACCGCCCTGTGTGAATGCTTTGTAAAATTGTGTGGGCTGATAGTTTCCATTCGCATCCGTGAACCCAGTCAATTTATATTCTTGGGTTACTGCGTTTGTAAAATAGAAATCTAATCCCAGTGCCTGTGCAACCTGCTTGCACAATACATTTTTACCGCTACCCGCCGCACCTGTCAGGAAAACAGGCTCGTTGTTTGCCACAAATTTGAGAACCGTTTCAAATTTTTCATGAGTAACGCCGTCAACCTTGACTGCCTTGCCATCAACAACGGTATTGATTCGGCGCTCGATTGAACCATATTCAGACTTGATAAAATTCCTGATTTCATCCTGCACTTGGCTCATGATTTCGGTTTCAATGCGCTCGGTCTGTGTCTTGGCTATCAATCCCACAACTGCCTGTTCAAGTATTCCCATGCTGTACTGTACTGCGCTATCACTAACAGGAGCGGGTGTTGATGTAGGTGCTGTGATCGGTGTTGGTGTTGCGGTTGCCATGAATGATGTGAAACAGTCATCAAAGCGCATTTTCCTGACATTGGAATACTTGCTGTTGAAATCATTGAACTTTCCAACATATTCATCAATGTGCGCTTTCAATACAACAACATCACCATCCGCTCTATTCAGCGCCGATTCAATCAGTGCTTCCCTATCAGAAGACATTCTAACCTCTGACTGCGTTTTAACGCCGTAATATCTTAAAATCATTTCTGCATTTGCTCCCATGATTCATACCTCCTGCATTATGCTCGATTGTTCTCAGGGTTTATCGCCCTTGCATGATAATAGCTTACTACATTTCAACACGTTTGTCAATGCTTTTTTATACTTTTTATAATAAAATAGAGCTTTTTGTACAATAGCACAAAAAGCCCTGATAGATATTATAGAACTTATACAAGTTTATACTGCTTAAAATAATCCTGCGGCATTAAGTTCTTTTCTGCATATTCGGTTAATTTGATTTTAGTGTAGTAAATTCCTGATGATACTCTGCCTTTTTCGGGCAGTTTAGAGCCAATTTCCCTGAAAAACTTTTTACTTGTCATTTCGTACTCATTATTTTTCTTCGCCCATTTCCGATACATCTCGAACAGTTCACCAGCTAAAATCTTATCATTACAGCTATAATCAATCATGATTGTATCTTCAATGAATCCAGTCAATAAATCCATTTCGTTTTTATATTCTTTCACTGCCTGTTGTACACATTCGGGTTCTTGAATCCCCTCACGTTGCCATTTGATACATCCATCCACAGCCCATTTTAAAATCTGTGGCATTTCTTTACGGAGTTTGTATTTTAGGCTTTTATCAACCTTTTCAGGTGGTATATTGACCTCAAACGGAATCAGCTTTATTCTACGCCATATACCAACATCAGTGCCACGAATAACTGGTTTATGGTTTGTAGCAACCCAAATTTTAAACTCGGGTGTATACTCAAATTCATCACCATACAGGAAACGGCAGGTTATTTTTGAGCCGCCTGTAAGCTGTTTTAACAATCCCTCATTCAGCCGCACGCCCTCTGTCGGTTCTTCGCACGTTACATATCTTGCAGATTTCAAACGTGCTACATCTGAATTAGCACCCTCACTTCCGAAATGTTTCATCATGATAGTTTCAGGCTGTGTGTTTGCCGAATAATCGCCCAACATATCAGCTATTGTGTCAAGGAATGTGGATTTACCATTATTACCCATACCATACAGGAAATATGCACATTGTTCACGAATCGAACCGCTCAAACTATATCCCACACACTTCTGAATATATTCTTGCAGTTGCTTATCCCCTGCTGTTATGTCATCAAGGAATTTTAACCACATTACAGGTGGAGTGCCTGATGTGTCATAATCACACAATGTAATTTTTGACATCATATATTCACTATCATGTGAAAGCAATTCACCATTTCGAAGATTAACTATGCCATTCTGACAGTTTAAAAAATCAGTATACGAATCAAATGCTTCTGTACTTGCAGGGATTCCATCAAGGTGCTGACATTCCTTGATCATGTTTTCCTTGCCCCGTGAACTTGCTGTTTTATTTGCCCATTTCAGCAGTTCAATTTGGCGTTTTTCATCCTGTTCGGCAAATGCTTCTTTTTTGATATCCTCACAGATCATATCAGCCAGTTTTTTTACTTCGCCGCTATCATCTATCTCCCATTTTTTGCCATCCCAGTAGTACCATTTTTTTCTGTTGTAGGAATATCGGATGATATGCTCAAATTTGTCATACATCCTGTGAGCGTTTCCTGTGTCAGTCAAATCATAATGTTTTTTGGGCACACTAACACCGATTTGACCATTCCTGAAAACTGCAAATGCTAACTCTGTATCTTTGCCGTCATGTTTTGCAGGGTTATAAACCTCGGTGCAACTCGAACAAGCCTTTGATATCGTTATCTCGCCATAGGTTGCATCCCCTCTGTGTTCATCCCATTTTGAACGCATTAAACCACTGCTTCTGAATATTCTGTCCATTTGCTGTGTGTCTTTTTGTGTCCAAAACGCTAACTGATTACACAGTGCTAAATCCGCTTCGGATTGGCTGGAATAAACACCTTGCCACTCGCCTTGATAAAGCATTGTGAATAAATACCCGCTTTTGCAGTTTCTCGCCCTGTCAACTATTTCTTGATCACTGACTGTTATATTTGATATATCAGTCAATGTTGATATTGCTTTCTGTATTTTAGGTGTTTCGGATGGGAGATATTTATTATGCAGTACCTTGACCGATTCAGTACAATCTACAATCTCCTTGTATTTGTTATTGTAGATATTTCCAGTGCAGATAAAATATCTGCCCTTGGAGTACATTTCCACACCATTCTTGCGGCGTGAACCGTTCGGCAACGTGCCACGGCATATGATATGCAATCCTGTGCCGCTTTTGCTGATTTCTGCATAAGACTGTAATGTTTCAACAAATTCATCACAGAAATCTGCTTTATCTAAACAGTGATCAAGGTCAACACCAAAATAACCATTGGCAAACATGAATCCGATACCATCAAAACCATATTTATCACAAGCTGAAACTGCTGTGTTAAAATCTGCCCATGTGTCAGGGTTGTTTGACTGTGCGTTTTTGCCAGTGTATGCGTTCTTAGGAATTTTATCTTTACCGACCCAACACACAAATTGTTTCAACTTTTTCAGTTCATCTGGAAAATCTTTGTATTTTTTTATTATTTCAGAAACTTCCATCTTGGATTCCTCACTTCGTTTCTGCAATGCCTTGTTATGGTGTTTCTGTGTTCACCAGTTTTAAAGCTTGCAATAGTAGCAGATTCATATACGGCTTCTGTTAATATACATATTACTGGTTTGTTACAAGCTTCTTTAGCTTTTTGAATAGCGAGGTCTGTCGGCTTTTGCCCTTTGTTTTTTTGACTTATTTTAATTTTGACTTTTTCAGACATTTTTTTGCCTGAATTTATTTCTCTTAAATGTTGCTTTTGTTCTTCTGTCAAATGATAGCCTTTTCTGCTTGATTTCCCTTTGTGAGAAAGTGACAGTTTTTGTTTTGTTTCATCTGACCTTTTAACTCCAACAGGACTATTTTCGCCACCTGTGCTCTGATTATATCCAAAAAGTATGTTTGTAGTATCATATTTTGCTATAAGGCTTTTTTCTATTTTGCTTGCTTTAGATACAGATAAATTAGTGCCCACAATTATGTGCTCAATATTATTCCATCCATATTTTTTTATAGCTTTATATACAAGCTTCTGTGGTTTATACCCGTTGCCATTTGTGCGCCATCTATCTTTTGGATTTTGACCAGTTATACCAATATATCTTTTACCATTAGGAAAAAGATGAATATAAACAGTATACGAATGTTCATTATCCGTCTTCGTTATCATACTAAAAACCTCATTCCGCACTTTTCACACACACCGCTTACCGTTTGCCATTCAAGTGTAGCAGGATTTTTGGCATATGTGATTTTTACACATCCCTTGCCATTACAACCCATTATAAGCGATTTATCACGCATCCTGATTTGATGACAATCTGTATACTCAACCTTTGTGCCCTGTCTTTCCTCAAACCATTTCTTCATTTTGTCATCGTCAACAATAACTGTTTTTCGGCAGGAAACACAGATATATTTATCGCCATCTTTGATAATAATTTCCATACATTTCGGACAGCAAGGGCATTTGTAGATTTGGTCTGTGCGGAAGTCGTAATCATGCCCCCATACTGCTTGCAGTATAGTTTTTTTCATAGTTTTTCCTCCCACTTAAACCGCTCCAATGCTTTGTTGAATGCTTCATCAATCACCGCATCTGAAAACTCATACATAACCTGTATATGTGTGAGGGTAAAAAGCACATCGGCAAATTCATAAAGAATATCTTCCATAGTATCATATGAACTGTCCCGCCTGTCTTTCAACAGTGCCTTTGTTAATTCGGACATTTCCTCAATGCATCTGTCTACCTCATACTCGCACCCATATTTTCCACAAGCATAATTGCTCAATTCCTTTGCCAGTTCCCTATTCAAATTCAACAGTCCTTTCTATGCTTTCTATGCTTTCCACATTACCCTTAAATCCTGCATACGATATATCCCCCATTTTTCGGGCTGTTTTGTCAAGTTCATCGGTATCAACTATAAATTCAATCACGTTTTTTTTGCCGTCTTCCATAGGAGTATATTTATTAGATTCATCTGTGTGACGGTCTGCCTTGAAATCGCCAACAACCGCTGTGAATGTTTTGCCTGTATCAAGCGTTATGGTGAAACGCTGACCAATATAATCAGCATAGTATGAACCCAAAGCAATTACATAGTCATTGTTATGCCTACGCAAGCCCTTTTTATCAGTCCAGCAGGATTTTTGCAATTTGTATTGTTTGCTATCAGTATTGGTGATAGCTTTCCAACTCATATATGATTTGAAACTGGTATCACCCAAAGGCACAGCGTATTCAATAACTTTCTTGCTTGGTGTTTTTGTTTCGGCAACAGCCACAACCTCACCTGCTTTTGCGCTGATTGATTCAGCCCTTGCATCTGCAATATCCTGTTTAAGGTTATCTGCAATCGCATTGCAGGATATTACTGCATTTGTCAGCAGGAATGCAAACAGCACAACCTTTGACCAATGCTTTTTTATAGCTTTCCGAATGTTCATTTTGCCGCACCTCTCAGCCTTTCAACCTCTGATTCCGATATAAACCACTGTGATTTAGGGGAATCATCAGGAATCTTAACCGCATTTATTTTCTTTTCCTTTGCCCATTTTCTAACTGTGTATGTGGTCACATCCAGCATCTTCGCAACCTTTCTAACAGAAAATAATCTTTCGGGCTTTGCGTACTCAACCATTTTTAACCTCATTCTTTCTGACAGTTTTAAAATAATACACTGTGAACTCACATTTGCATGATTTACAGTATGCGATATACTGTGAATACAGTTCCGTTCTCTGCACTGCATCACCTGTGGGTTTACTGCACAATGGGCAATGCAGATCATAAATTGTAAAATCCAACTTTTCCATTATCATTCCTCCAAATCATCAAAAGTCAATTGATTTTCATCTACCTTTTTCAGCCGATATCCCAGCCGCCTATACTCACTATAAACAGGTTTCCAAATGATTTCACATTGTTTGCGTTCGCTTGGAAAATGCTTTTGAATAATATCTAATTCATGTTGTAAATTCAATGCAAATGGGCAACCTTTGCATCCTGTCCGAATGAAATTATATGGCTCATAGTATAATGCAGGTAATTCAATATTATATTTATCTACAAACCATTTTTCCCATTCTTTGGTAACTGCAACAAGTGGTTGAAATAATTTAAATTTACTTCCACTGAAAACCAAACAATTTGCTCGTGAGCGTCTTCCACCCTCATCACGCATTAAACCAATTATGCTATACAATTTATTGTTTTTTTGTGCATATTCGTGTAACGGCTTTTCCTTTAATTCAATACAACACTGGTCAGATATTTTCAGCTTAAAGTCATCTGTGAATTGATATTTGAGTATGCTCGGACATGGTCTGAAACATTTCTTACCGTTCGTTGTTAATTCCATACCCAAATAAACTCTTGTGTATTTATTATTTAATCCTGTTTTTTGATACCTTGCAACTATAAGAGAATGTTCTTTGCTTTTAAACGGATATCCCTTTTCTTCCAACATCTGTTTAATAGGAACTTTGGGTTGAATGATGATAAACCTGTCATCAGCCGCCGCTTTCTTTTTCACAAAATCCACAATAGCCTTGTATTCAATGCCAGTGTTGCAGTATACACGAGGAATTTTGTTTTCAGGCAATGCCATATCTATCAATGCAGATAACACATTGCTATCTTTGCCGCCTGAATATGATATAAAAAAATTTTTTTCATCATATTTACCAACTATCTGCTGTATTTTCTGAATGCGATCCTGCAATATAAACTCATTATCCATAACTATTCCTCTGCAATCTGTATGCACTTTCTGATTTTACTCCAATCGATACCGATCTTTTTTTCAAGATAATCCTCGATTTGCCTATCATCAAGATGCTTGCCGAATACAGCAGGCATTGCAAGGAATGCACACACATCATCATACAGTTTTAACAATCTGTCTTTATGCCATCCACGCTTATACAAAACAAATATCACAGCCGCCATAACAGCAGGGAAAGCACTATCTGCCGCTTGTCGTGAAACTGCCGCACCCTCTTTTTTGGATAAACGTTTCACTGCTTTACTGTAATGAGCCTTCATAAAATCACCTCAAAATCAATGAACACATATATTATAATATATTTCAATTCATTTGTCAATGCTTTTTTTAATTTTTTCTATTATGAATTTTCAAATGTGCATCCCAGTTTTTTATATATGGAATTTCTGCTTTTTGCCCAATTCCTATACATTCCGAATCCATCAATGAAATCAATCACAGTTCCATAGTCTTTGCCATCAGCTTTTCTTGCTACCCTGCCCACAGCCTGTGTAACTGTGCGCTCATTCTTTTCAGGTGTGGTAAATACTACATATCTCAAATTTGGGCAATCCAGTCCTTCGGCGGCGAGTTGATATGTGGCAAAGATGCAGTCTATTTCTCCACTGTTTAACATTTCAAGCGCTTTTTTGCGTTCCTGTCGTGATTTGTTTGTCGCATTTATACTGGATAAACAAACGGATTTTCCCTTGTATGCCTGTTGCATTTTCTGCAAAAAAGCCACTCTGTTTGCAAGAACCATTGAAAAATGTCTGCATTCACTGTTGATTGTTTTCATTATCACCTGAAACCGATCATCATTCTCAACAAGGTTTGTTATCAAACAGCCGTAATTGATAGTTCCATCGCCATTCAAGATATTATCATTATCAGGAAAATAATTTGTTTCCACTGTTTTTATATGAACATTACAAGTCATATCTGCAACTTGTTCTTTGGATATTTCTGCAATTGTGTCCCCCAACAGTGCAAACATACTTCTTTCAAGTCCATCTGTTCTTTTTGGTGTGGCAGTCAGCCCAAATTTATTCAGGGCAAACAGACTGTTCACAACCCTATAAAACTGTGATACTCTTGTTGGGCTTCCACAACAATGCTGACATTCATCTACGATTATAGTGTCCCATTCTTTCCTGTACTGACTTAAATCAAGCTTGCACATGGTTTGAACTGTGGCAAATGTGATTCCGTCACTTATGTCAACCTTGCCAGCCGTTATAGTTCCATAAGCAGATTTATCACAGTCAAAACACTGCTTGGCTCTGTTCATCGACTGATTAAGTAAATCCTGAGTATGAGTAAGCCAAAGAGTTTTCCCACACAAGCGGGCTACACAATGTAAAGCTGTTTGCGTCTTTCCACTCCCACAAGGCATTACTATTATGCCGTTTCCTGCTTCTACCATCGCATCAGAAACTTTCTGCTGATAAGGATATAGTTTGATATTGCTGTGATAGTTATAACCTCTGGTGATAATGTCATCACCTATATACTCCACATCCATACATCCGCCGTAATAATCAAGTATATCCTCAATATGCTTTCTGCATCCAAAAGGAATTATAAGCTTATCGCCTCGCCTCTCGTACAAACGCAATTTGCTTGGCGTGTTTCCAAGCCATTTCCCAAGCTTCATCTTCGTTATGTAATCTGGGTTATCAATAACAAGGTTTTCTTCACAGAATTTCGCCATTTCTGGTGTGAAATCAGTTGTTATAACGTTGTTTATTAACGCTCTCATGTGATTTTCCCTCTTTTCTTTAGGCTTTCACCGCCGAATTGCATTAAATCATCTATTTTAACAGCTCTTAAAGCTTTTAAATCTTCATAATACAGTATTTTTACAGAATTTTTGTATTTTATAGCTATCATTGGCTGAGTGTTTCCACACGCTATCCACTTTTCAAACGCTAATATCTGATTATCTTCAAGCCTGTCAATACTGAATCTGCTTGCTGTACAGGTCTTGCAGTCAAAAGCATAAGCTTTGCCATTCTTAACAGCTATCACATCGAAAGGCTGTGAACCTGTTCTGTCTGCATTGATGAAATGTACCCAGTACCCACGGTTTGCAAGCATCTGCACAAACTCGTTCTCAAAATCAGTGCCTATTTTCTTGACATTAGGTGTCATTTTTATCTTTTCCCCCGTAATAAACATCTTTGATATAGTGGTCTACAAAAGCACAATGCTCGCAATTCATGAACCCATCACCTACACGGTTGCAACGGTATTTAGGGCAATCGCTGTATATATCGCCGCTGTTCACGCACTCTGAATCAGTGCAGTCACGACATGGAATGTCATGGTTAAATATCTTCATCATCCGTCATCACCCCAAAACTCTTTGTCATAGTTGCCCGATTCATCGTGCTTGACTTTCTTCAACAGCTCGATAACGCTGTCAATGCTTTCCTGATATTCAATTGAATATTGCCATTCACACCAGCCTTGCAATGTTTCAAGCTGGGATATAAGTTCATCAATATCAATAACACTACTAATCATCGTCCATTCCACCTATATAACCCAAATACCATTGATCTTTGTTTATATCTTCTTTGAAATCGTCTTTCTTTCCTGCTCTCCACAAGTATTTCAGAGCATTACCAAGACAAAAGCCTGTCATCTGTTCATCGGTGAGTATATCTTTCATCACATCAATACACTCATATTGCCCGACTTGTAATGTGTAGGGTGGTTTACATTATTATTCATTCTGCATCATCCTTATTTTTTAACCATTTCTCAAACTTTTCCTGACAATCATAACATAAGTTATATGTAGTCTTCGTAGTCATATCATGAAACTTTTCTATTTTTATGTATGGAAATCCGACTGGTGGCCAATCAAATTGCTTCATTTTTATCCCACATTTATCACACACTATCAATATCATTCTGCATCATCCACTCCACTTAAATTCTCGATAACAAATCGGTGTGCCTTTTGTTCAATGGATATAAGTTTTTTTTGCTACAATGAACCATCTGCCTGCAAGCTGTCTGAAATAAGCCACTTCATCCTGCAACTCTGCTATCTTCTTCTGTGCGGCATCATAAGCCGCCTGTTCTGTATCGGTCATATTCTCTCCCCAATATTAAAACAAAAGTCTGAGCCTATAAAATCTTCACATCTACAAACGTTTCTAAATAGCAGTCTGACACAACCGCTTACTGGCAAACAATCAATGTTCATTGTAGGGATGGGTCTAAACCAGTTCGGATGAACAACATCACTGCAACCACTTACACAACCTACTATCTCACCTTTTCTACATAGCACAAACTTCATACAACGATAACCGCTGTCGTGTATGTCATCAGTCGGAACTATAACGACTTCATTGAACAATTCATCATGCCCAAATTCTTCCATTGCCTGAAATTCTTTAAGCGATATCTGAGTTAAATCTTTCATTTTGCATCATCCTCACTTTCAACGGGTCTGCCACAGTAGGGGCAATAATTATAATCAAATTGGTCTGGTCGCATATAGTGTGCCCTGCTAATCACACAATCACACGCACTGCAACTGAATTGACACGCATACCCTCTTGTATCTGTTGCTATCGGCTTAAATGTAGTCGTTTCATGCGAAATTCACTGTGAAACACATTTGATAAAGTCTATCGCAAAATCAAGGGCATTGATTAAAGTCCTTGCTTCATCATAGCTTGTACCTTTGCCGTGTTCTTTATAGAAATTCAACCACGCGCTTTTTTCATCCCGCAGTTCTTCAAGAACTTTAAGGTGTTGTTTGGCTTCATCTATTTTGTCTTGTATTCTAAATTGTGCGTTCATTCTACATCATTCTCACTTTCAGGCGATTCAGGAATACTTATCCAAAATTTAACATTATCACAACGTGATAATCTCCATCCATTACCCCTCCATTTATCAAAATACAAACGCCCCAATACATCTAAAACTAAAACGGTTGTATCTTTTGGGGGTAAATCATCACAAACATTAACCCATGTTACCTCTGGCAGTTCGGGAAATTCAACAGCAACAGTTCTCAACAGGTTTTCAAAAACAGGAGCAGGGACATCAAAAATAGTTCCGTAGCTCCTATATAAACTCCTGCATATCTTTACAACATCACTAATCTTTATATACTCACTCATTGTTGTTCTCCTTTTCTACTCCATCTACCCATGCCAAAAACTTGTTTTCAAACTCTTTAAAACACTTTGGACAAACTATACGTCCTATATGTCTTGTGGTTATTTCTTTAAAAGGAAAAATGACAGGTCTGTAATTAATTTCATACGGGGTTTCTGTATGAACTATAACACTTTTGCATTTATCACATATCAACATAATTATTCTCCTTTGGTAGTTCGGGCAAGGGCATCCAATTCAGGCATATAAAACTTTACATTCATTTAATACCCCTATTTTGCACTGCAATACCCCTAAAATCAATTCTATGGGGTATGGTAGTATAAGTTACTACCCTTAAATTGCGTGCCGCTATGACCCCATAGATTTGATAATACGGCATATTGTGTTTTTGCTTATTAGTATATGCAGTATGGTTTTCACCATACTGCATTAAATTATCTGTTAAAACGGCAAATCACTGTCATCTTCAACCTCTGAAAAACCAGCAGGGATTGAAGCGGATGCTCCACCCGTTGCAGGGGTCTGTGTGCTCTGTGCAGGTTCTTTCCAAGGCGGCAAATCACCCTGTTTGTCTGCGCTGATGAAATAGCTTAACTTGGTCTTTTCGGCATCATCCTTATCTGCCTTTACCATGCAAGCGCCTACCTGACCTATCCAATGTGCAAACTTGAAATCACCCTCTTTGATTCCTGCAAATGCATCAAAAAACTGTGTGAGCATCCTGTTGGTGATTTCGGGCTTGTCATTCAGGAATGTGATATAATGATACAACAAGGAATTATGACCGCTGACCTCAAATTTAAATTCAAGCATATCATTGCCGTTCTTGGACTGCTTTGCTTCTACGCTTTTCACTCTGATTCTGTGCTTACCAACTGGAATCGCTTCAAACGGTGTCGATTCTTCTCTCTGAAACTGCCAACCCATATTAATTTTCCTCCTCATTTTCATCATCGTGATTGTTGGGTATTACTGTAATCTCAATATCATTGAATATTTCGGGCAGAATGCCCATCAATGAAGTGAGAAGTTCATAATCAGGAATATTGCCTGTTAATGTTTCAATGTGGGTATATCCACCTCTGAAACTCTGTTGCTTCACCTCGACCTTGTACACACCATCACTTCCTTTCAAACTGTGCAAATTCCTCGACTAAACAACCTTTTCGGCTGTCAATCTGATTCTTTGCATAAATGTTCTGCGTAGCTTCAAGCAAAATACCGTGTGTACCATCACGCTTTACAGCTATCTTGCCTACTACATCACACAAACCACAGATATTATCCACAATTTTGGCTGACATCTTTGGAATTATCTGTGAATATGCTGTGCCATCAGGGGCAGTGATCTGCCTTACATCTTCCCATGCAGTCCATATGATGTTAATATCTAACTGTTTCATATACCTAAGGGAATTTACCAGTTTAAATTGCATATACTGATAATCAGACTGTGCAGGAACGCCCTTGTTTTTTCCCTTGTTTCCAAGATCTGACAGGATGCAACGCTCTAACTCGCTGATATTATCCACCGCTATGTTATCATATGGCAGATTTCCTGATTCTTTCATCTGCTGGAGTTCAACAACCGTCTTGCTCCAGTCATCGAAAGTGTTGATTATGTCAATTTCCACCTTGTCAATCTTGGATATGTCCTTAACCACTTCTTTTTTGGCTAATGTGTTGTCAATAGTTCTGTCCACATCAAGAACAAGCGTTCTGCCCTTTGACTTTTCCGCAATCAGTCCGATTGCAGTGGATTTACCCACCCCAGGCGGGCAATATAACAGGGCTGTATAAGGCTTTTTAACCTTGATATTATCCTTTAGACTGGTTATCTGCATATGTTTCACTCCTTGTAAATCCCACATAATCCTGTGAGGGGTCATAATGCAAACATATCGGAGCATATTCACATTTTCTGCCCCAAGCGTTGCAGTTGCAGGTGTTACGATAAAAATCTCCGCTTCTGTATGTTGTACGAATCACCGAAAACATCCGCATCAGTTCTTTTTTATACTGTTTGATCTCGTCATCAGTATATGTGATTTTCACCATTTTGATCTTTTCGTCTGTTTCATCCGCATACCATGCAAAGCATCGCTGACCGAATTCTTCTTCTGTTTCATTCGTTTTTTGCCTGATTGTTGGTTTCCTGCATATGGTATAATATACCATTCTTGCACCTGTTATCAGGCAATACAGTTTTGTTTGTTCATCCCATTGCAGATTATACACGTATTCATCTGTTGAAAGGGATGTTGTCTTGTGTTCAACAATTGCTAATTCAGAACCCTTAACAATGCCATCCAGCCGCCCTTCAACAGAATTGGTTTTGCTCAACTGTCGGTTAAAACTAACCTCGGGTTCATATTTCGGCATTTGCGGATAAATATAATGCTTGTAAGCATTCGCCATAGCTGATTCTTTATCAACCACATCAGGCAAAATCCCATCCGTATATAGCCTTTCAATATAACTGTGATATGCCAGCCCTGTTTTCAAAGCATCTGATTCAGTTTCAACAGGCTTCACGCCGTATATCTTGCGCAATTCGTATGCCCTGCGGCAAGCCTTGAACTGTTTTATAGAATTAGCTGACAAATGAATGTGCAGATTCATTCTTCCTCCTTGTCGATCTCGTACTCGTCACCAAGTACCATTTTGATCTTTTCCCTTGTGATGCGTGAGGGATTCTGCCCCACGGCCTCAACGT
>Ga0247608_10000972_pt1 | contig 42494 bp, 36 predicted proteins | sample 176DNAGHGlowgp2_FD_193490 | JGI IMG/M metagenome (GOLD analysis project Ga0247608, IMG submission 193490) | Sheep rumen microbial communities from Palmerston North, Manawatu-Wanganui, New Zealand - 1766 DNA GHGlow gp2 | ecosystem: Host-associated > Mammals > Digestive system > Stomach > Rumen ...
CTAAGGGGCTGGAATTTCCGGTTGTTTTTATAGCGGGAGTTGAAGAAGGTCTTATTCCCCATGCCCGTTCCGTTGAAGAAAATAATGGCGATGTAGAAGAAGAAAGAAGATTGTTTTACGTTGCAATTACAAGGGCCCGGGAAAAACTGATAATGACTTCCTGCCAGAAAAGGAAAAGACGCCAGTTCAAAAATGATGACACCTATTCAGGAAGTCCATTTGATTATATTGAAGTTACACCAAGCCGCTTCCTCGATGAAATACCTGCAAATCTTGTAGAATACCATGAGCCAAAGCAGCTTACCGAGGAAGAAACCGGTCAGATGTTCAGTGACTTCCTCGGACAATTGAAAGCTAAACTCGATACTTAATCTTCTTACCTGTACCTTCGTAAAGCTTCTTACGGAGCTCGCTTACCTGAGGGTCACTGATATAGTCATCGAAAGACATCATGCGGTCGATAATTCCGTTTGGAGTTATTTCCACAATGCGGTTTGCGATAGACTGAATGAACTCGTGGTCATGTGAGCTGAAAAGCAGAACGCCAGGGAAAGAAATCAAACCTTCGTTGAGAGACTGGATTGCTTCAAGGTCCAGATGGTTTGTAGGGTCATCCATTGTAATACAGTTTGCACCGCTGAGCATAAGCTTAGAAAGCATACAGCGAACCTTCTCTCCTCCGGAAAGAACCTTTACCTTTTTCAAAGATTCATCGCCGCTAAAGAGCATGCGTCCAAGGAAGCCGCGTACATAAGCATCATCCTGTTCTTTTGAATACTGCTTGAGCCATTCTGTAATGTTCAGGTCGTTATTGAAGCTGTCGCTGTTATCACGTGGAAGATAGGTCTGAGAAGTTGTCTGTCCCCAGAAGTACTCACCGCTGTCTGGCTTTTTAACACCGTTAATAATATCAAAAAGTGCAGTTACAGAATTGTGTTCAATACCGACAAAGGCAATTTTGTCTGTGCGGTTTACTGTAAGACTGAAGTTCTTTAAGAGCTCGTTGCCATCAGCATCTTTATAGTTCAAACCTTTAATTTCAAGAACGTTGTTTCCAATCTCGCGGTCTGCCTTAAAGTTTACATAAGGGAACTTTCGTGTAGAAACAGGAATCTCTTCGAGGCTGTCGGCCAGCTTATCGTAAATCTTTTTGCGGGATGTAGCCTGTTTAGCCTTAGAAGCATTAGAAGAGAAACGGAGGATGAACTCTTTTAAGTCTTTCATCTTATCTTCTGTCTTCTTCTGCTGTTCGTGAGCCTGGCGCTGCATAATCTGAGTCATCTGATACCAGAAGTCATAGTTACCAGAGAACTGAGTAATTTTTCCAAAGTCGATATCGCAGATGTAAGTACATACGGTATTCAAAAAGTGACGGTCGTGCGAAACTACGATTACTGTATTTTCAAAGTCGAGCAGGAAGTTTTCGAGCCAGGTAATTGATTCAATATCCAGACCGTTTGTAGGCTCATCGAGAAGAAGTGCATCTGGGTTACCGTAAATTGCCTGTGCAAGCAAAACACGAACCTTCTGACCTTCATCGAGCTCACTCATCATTTTGTCGTGGAACTCTTCTTCAAGACCAAGACCGCTCAGCATCTGTTCAATATCATTTTCTGCTTCGTATCCACCGAGTTCTCCAAACTCAGCCTCAAGCTCTGCAGACTTAATTCCGTCTTCTTCTGTAAAATCTGCCTTTGCATAAATCTCGTCGCGGGCTTTCGAAACCTCATAAAGCTTCGGGTATCCCATCATAACAGTTTCTTTTACAGAGTATTCATCAAAAGCAAAGTGGTCCTGCTTCAAAACTGCCATACGCTCGCCAGGAGTCATGAAAATCTGACCGGAATCCTTTTCGAGCTCACCTGAAAGCAACTTCAAAAAAGTAGATTTACCGGCACCGTTAGCACCTGTAATTCCGTAACAGTTTCCTTTATTAAATTTAAGATTAACGTCCTTAAAAAGCGGCTTTTCGCTGAAGGACAAACTTACATCACTAACTGTAATCATTTATTCCCCTCACTATCTTCCAAAGAAAGACTTTACCTTCTGCCAGAATGACTTCTTCTGTTCAACCGGCTTCTGAGCCTGAGTCTGTGGCTGATTATAAGACTTCTTTCCATTCTTCTTATAATCACCCTTCTTGTAAGAACCCTTCTTATAGCTGTCTTTTTTGTAACCGCCGTTTTTGTAGATGTCTTTTGCACCCTTAGATACACTTCCGGAAGCATAAGCTTCCTTATACATCTTCATGCGCTCTTCGTAAGAAAGACCTTCAAGTTTTGCAGGATCAATGTAAGGTTTCTTTCCTCGCTTGTCATCATGGCCTTTTCCGCCCTTCTTATAGTCTTTCTTGTAACCGTCTTTCTTATATCCGTCGCCTTTCTTTCCGTGACCGTCGTGTCCACCATGTCCGTGTCTGTCACCTCTGTCATCACGACGTCTGTTGTGAATGTCGCCGTCCTTACCCTTGCGGTAACCGCCGCGGTTATCATAATCATCATCACCACGCCAGTTTTCTGTCTTAATGTACATACCTGCAGACTTATCTTCTTCCATCTGCTCTGGGTAAGCTACAGTGGCTGGAATCTGCATTTCTATATAGCGCTCAATTGCAGGAAGATTGTAAACATCCTGTTCAGAACAGAAGGTGTATGCCTTTCCAGATTTACCGGCACGGGCTGTACGGCCAATGCGGTGAACATAGTTTTCAGCTTCAACAGGAAGGTCATAGTTAATTACCATTGCAAGATCATCAACATCAATACCACGGGCAGCAACATCAGTTGCAACGAGAATCTTAATTTCCCCCGCTTTAAACTTCTTCAAAATAGCAAGACGTTTGCTCTGTGGCAGGTCGCCAATCATAAATTCAGCCTGGATCTCATTGATTACAAGACGCTTTGCAATAACTTCACAGGAACGTTTTGTATTACAGAAGATGATTGCTGATTCTGGATTTTCGTGCTTCAAAATACCAACAAGAAGCTTCATTTTTTCATCAGAAGAAACGTGGAGAAGCTCCTGCTGAATTTCACTTACTGTAATATTTTCTGCTTCAATTGTAATTTCAACAGGATCACGGGTATATTCCCAGGCAAGGTTCTTAACATAAGTATTAAGAGTTGCAGAGAAAAGCATTGTCTGACGAGTTTCTGCTTCAGGAAGCTTTTTCAAAATCTTTCGCAGGTCATCGTAGAATCCCATATCAAACATGCGGTCAGCTTCATCAATTACGCAGAAGTGAGCATTGCTGAGGTCAAGGTTTCCGCCTTCGTTCAAGTCGATTACACGGCCAGGAGTGCCAATAACAATATCAACACCCTTCTTCAAAGCCGCAATCTGTTTTTCGTAACCAACGCCACCATAAACTGAGAAAGCCTTAAGTCCGCTTGTCCCAACAAGAACTTTAGCTTCTTCTTCAATCTGAACTGCAAGCTCACGGGTTGGAGCAAGAATCAAACATTTTTTGCCTGCATTTTCAGCCTTAATCATCTCGCCAATTACTGCTACGAGATACGCACAAGTTTTTCCAGTTCCAGTCTGAGACTGAACATACAAATCAGGGCCTTTAGTACCCTCTGCTGCTTTAGAAGCCTTAATTACCTGTTCCTGAACCGGTGTACAAGTCACATAACCGGCGGCTTCAATTCCCTTCAAAAGTCTTTCATCAAGACCAAACTCTGTAAAATCCATAAGATTCCTTTTGCGAACCACACAGGGCCGCGTAAAAAATATAATTGCCCGCGTACACACAGGCCGCGGGATTCATTCAAATTAAGAGACTACAATTATAATGTTTTTTTTAATAAGGGGGAAGTCTCCCCCTCGGCCGCACATTCGTTGCGGTCTACCCCTTCTCCTAGGTAGGGAGCGGCACTGCGTAGCAGGGCAAAAACAGTCCTGTGGACTGTTTTTAGCGAGTCTCCGAGCAGCTGTGCTGCGAAGGCTGCGCCCCCTAAAACCCGGCTTTATTTATCTGCTTTCTTTTTACCCAAAGTTGCACCGAGAACAAAGAGTCCAATTCCAAGTACAGCAGCTACAAGGCCATAAATCTTCATCTGACCAAGAACTGTAGAAACAAGACTCCAGATACCCTCGTAAATACCCTTTGGAAGAGCATATACTTCAAGTGCATTCTTAATAATTCCAGGAAGAATACCGCCTGCTACGCAAGCTGCAATAAAAATAATCAAACCGTCAATAAAGCATGGCATAAATACATACTTAAGCCATGCAAAAACGTTGCGGTTAATCAAGAGAATAAGCAGAGCAAGAAGAAGGCATACACCAGCACAGATAAGGAAGAACTTTAATGAAAGGAAGAAATCAACCTGTTTAAGTGCTTCAAGACTTTCTGAGTTCTCTTCTTTTACAACATCAAGGCTTTCCTGAATACTTGCTTTTGCTTCAGCAACGTTGCTTTCTACAGCTTCCTTCATTCCAGATCTGTCAACAACTTCGCCGGTATGCTCTTCGTAAATATCCAGAGACTTATTCATTACATTTAAAACATCATCTGTGTTAATATTAAGTTCTTCAGAAGCTCCTGTAACATAGTCAACAATTTCACCTACATACTGGTCAACAAATTGAGAAACCTCAGGAGAAGCTAAAACCTCTGCTATTAATTCAGGTTCAACTTCAATTCCTGCAGCATCAAGATAAGACTGAACAATTTCATTAACATCCATATTTGTAAGGTCAATTGAAGACAAATCAATACTGCTTAAATCAAAATCTCCAAAATCACCATATTCTTCATAGGCAGCAAGAGAATAACGAATGTCACCCGGATGGAAAAGTCCATCATCAACTGGTGCCACAGACACAGGCTTCATCATCTCACCTGCCATTTTTACAAGCTTTGAATAGCTGAAGTTATTGCGCACAACAGAAAGCAAAAGTGTGCCTAAGAGACAGATAGCAAAAAGAATGCTAAGAACAACTGATAAAAATTTTTTCATTTTTTCTCCCTCGACTTTACTTTATTCAAGTCCTTATAATAATCAAGATACTGACACAAAATACCAAGCGCAGCTTCAACTGTCTTTTGAATCTGTGGATCTTCTTCTGCTTCTACGACATTACTTTCGTATATGGCATCACACAGTTTGCAAAACTCGTTATTCATGGCAAGATATTTTTCGGTTGCAGTCATATTTTAATTATAACAGATATATGTTAAAATCGCCATATGAATAATTCAAATAATATGAATAACAAAACTTCATATCAGGCAGAACTTTTTTCAAACCGTTTACGAAGAAAATATAAAGAGCTCCGTAAGCAGATGCGCAAAAACCGCGTAAGCTGCTACAGATTATATGACAGAGATATTCCAGAAGTGCCGGTTTCGCTTGATTTATACGAGTTTTTACCGGATGGAGTTGATTCAGTCCTCGAAGCAGCTCGCTTTATGGCAGCCCAGAATGAAAGACTTTCTGCAAATGACCCGGCTATTGAAAAAGAAATAAAAGAACGCACCTGGGCTGTACTATATTTATACGAACGTCCTTACGAAAAATCTGACGAAGAAGAAGCTTTATGGCTTGATGCAATGGCAAAGGCTGCCGCAGACATACTTGGAATTGATATAAGCCACATAATCAAAAAATCCCGCGGACACAAGAGCCACAAGGATGACGACCAGTACAACAAGACCTGTCATGCTGAACTTGTTTCAGCATCTCCTGTTGAGGGCCTCGTACAGGAACAGGGCCAGCTCTTCCGTCTGGACCTTACAAGCTACCTGGACACAGGACTCTTCTTTGACCACAGGCCTCTTCGAGCCACAGTTCGCGACAACTGCAGCAAAAAAAGAGTTTTAAATCTATTCTGTTATACAGGAAGTTTTTCTGTTTATGCAGCCCAGGGTAACGCAAGCTACGTTGAATCAGTTGATTTATCTAATACCTATCTTTCATGGGCAAAAGATAATATGAAATTAAATGGCTTTACTGATAAAAAGAAATATGTCTTTATCCGTGCAGACTGTCAGGTCTTTTTACAGGAAAAAGCAGTTGCAGCAAAAGGTGGAAAGCTTGCAGCTGAAGAGCTTTATGATTTGATTATTCTAGACCCGCCAACTTTTTCAAACAGCAAGGCAACAAGCGATGTTCTTGATATTAACCGTGACTGGCCTCAGCTGGTAAAGGATTGTCTGAATATTCTGGCACCGGGCGGAAGGCTCTACTTCTCTACAAACTCAGAAAGAATAAAGTTTGATATCAGTAAGATTCCTCCAAAAACTGCAGCTGGCTCCGAGTTCACCTGGAAAGAAATTACAGAGCAGACAATTCCTGCAGACTTTGCAGGTAAGAAACCACACAAGGTGTGGACCTTCACGTTAAAATAAGATAATAAGTACTTTTATTATTCAACTGAGATTCTTTTTTATGTGCTCGGAGTAATAAAAAATGCCTTGGACAACATCATACCCGTTGGCCAAGGCATTTTTTTACGTAAGAGCATATAAAAAAGACTTCCAAACTGGAAGTCTTTTATAAAACTACTTGTTGTCTTTAATTCCGTAGCGCTTGTTGAAGCGGTCAATACGACCTGCAGTATCAACGAGTTTCTGCTTACCAGTATAGAATGGGTGGCAAGCTGAACAAATTTCAACGTGGATATCTTTTACAGTTGAACGTGTTTCGATTACATTACCGCAAACGCAGGTAATTTTTGTAAGCTGGTAGTCTGGGTGAATTCCCTTTTTCATATTATAACTCCTATATTCTTGCCCGATATTACGCCCGGCTGCCCCTGGCTTGTTCAATTCGAACTACCATCATTCCGCTACCGTCAACTAACTCCATAAATAATATCACAAGATAAAAATGATTATTTTATTATAAAAAAAACAATACATATAGTCAATATTGCTTGTGTTATTCTTTATTCAATCCCTGCGGTGCCGGCATTCATACTTGCGAGGAAGGCCTCGTTGGTCTTGCTCTTCTTCATGCGGTCGAGGATGAGTTCTGTAATATCGACATCTTCCATCGGGTTAAGAACCTTGCGCAGAATCCAGATTTTCTGGAGCTCAGTTTCTGTAAGGAGAAGTTCCTCTTTACGGGTACCAGATTTTTTGATGTTGATTGCAGGGAAGAGACGGCGTTCAGCAAGCTTGCGGTCCAGGTCGATTTCTGAGTTACCGGTTCCTTTGAACTCTTCAAAGATAACTTCATCCATGCGGGAACCTGTTTCAATCAATGCTGTAGAAATGATTGTAAGAGAACCACCCTCTTCTACATTACGTGCAGCACCAAAGAATCTCTTTGGCTTGAAAAGCGCGTTAGAGTCAACACCACCAGAAAGTACTTTACCAGAAGTCTGAACTGTCTGGTTGTAAGCGCGGGCAAGACGGGTAATTGAGTCAAGAAGAATTACGACATCGCGCTTGTGCTCAACAAGACGCTTTGCCTTTTCCAAAACCATTTCTGCAACCTGAACGTGGCGGGTAGCCTGCTCATCAAAGGTAGAAGAAATAACTTCACCCTTGATTGCGCGTTCCATTTCTGTAACTTCCTCAGGACGCTCATCAATCAAAAGAACGATTAGATATACTTCGGGGTTGTTTGTTGTGATTGCATTTGCAATTTTCTGCATAAGGATTGTCTTACCGGCTTTTGGAGGCGCAACAATCAAAAGACGCTGACCTTTACCAATTGGTGCAAAGAGATCTACGATACGTGTTGAAACTTCTGTTGAAACAGTTTCAAGACGAAGCTTTTCATTTGGATAAAGCGGTGTAAGATTCTCAAAAGGAACGCGGGTCTGTGCTACGCGAGGTTCGTCATAGTTGATTTTTTCAATGCGAAGCAGAGCAAAGAAACGTTCACCCTCTTTTGGAGAACGAGTCTGTCCGTAAACTGTATCACCTGTTTTAAGATTGAAAAGACGAATCTGACTAGGGCTGATATAAATATCATCAGGACCTGGAAGATAAGAGTTCTGAGGGCTGCGTAAGAAACCATAACCGTCAGGCAAAATCTCAAGAGAACCTTCTGCAAAAATAATTCCACCGTGTTCTGTATGAGCTTTAAGAATTACAAAAATCAAATCCTGCTTTTTCATAGGAGCAAGATCGTCGGCAGTAAAGCCATACTGAATTGCCCGCTCACGAAGTTCTGGCATAGATTCTTTTGTAAGTTCATTAATCAAAAGGCGTGGCTTATTTGCATTTTCCTCAGCAGCAGCGGCAGCCTCGGCAGCCATCATTTCTGCAACCTCAGGACTAGGAGGTGTATAAGAACCACGACCATAAGGCTTACGCATTCCAGGACCTTTTCTATTAAAGTTATTTCTGTTCTGATTATTCTGATAACGGTAATTATTATTGTTATTAAAGTGCTTTTCTTCTGATGGAGTTTGAGGTGCCTGAGCAGCCCCTTGATTTTCTTCTGTTTCTTCTGTCTTTTTTACAACACGGCGTTTCTTTACGATAACCTTTCCAGCTTCCTGCCCTTCTTCATTCTGTTCACCAGAAGAACTTTCTTCAACTGTTTCGGAAGCTGTTTCTGCCGGGGCTTCTGAATGCTCTTCTGTAGCCGGCGCTTCGTTTTGTGTTTCAGGTTCATTAGAACCAAAATCAAGTGTAGCCTGTGCTTCTTCTGCAGGCTCCTGTGCTGCGTTTTCGTCTGTTGTACGACGTTTTCTTAATGCTGCCATTAAAAAATCCTCATGATAAATTGTAATTAGATTTTGATTTTATTTATTATAAAAAATTAAAAAACACCAGATTTATTTGATTTTTTGGGACAGACAAGATAGAAAATGTCCCGATAGTTTTATTATCATCCTTTTTTAAATTTCTGTCAAGTCGGCTTTTTTTTTCTGATTTTTAGGCTACTTTATAACATCACTGTGAATAATCATAGCCTGCTTATATTCTGAAGATGCTACAGAGAACAAGTCAACATCAGGTTCCTTATCAAGCATGTTTACATCACCGCTGAACTCAACATTATTTGCAATCCTGATTCTTGCAGTTGTAATATTTCCATTTACTTTACTGCCAGAACAGATTTCTACACGCTCTGCAGCATTCATATCACCAGAAACATGGCCACCGGCAACGATAATTGAATTTGCATCAATTTTATCAACCTTACAAACTGAATTCTTTGCAATTTCAAGATCACCTGTAGGTGCATTAATCTTTCCGCTGAATTTGCCAGTAATTACAAGACGATCGCTGAATTCAAGAACTCCATCAAATTCTGTTTCTTCACCAAAAACTGTAATATTTCTTTTTTCGATTTCGTTTTTTTCAGCCATCAGTTCACCTGTAATTATTTATTTCTAATTATTTTAATTATAACAATAATCGATTGTATAAGCAATATAAATGCACTTATGACCACAGCTGCAATTCCGGCTGCATCACCGCTTCTCGTAAACAAAGTAAGCTTATTGCCGGAAATAAGCGGTACTTTCCCAATTATATAAGCCTGACAGAATTCAGGAGCAGCTTTTTCAATAACTCCGTTTGTATTAATTATACAGGTAACACCACTTGCTGTACTTCTTACAGCTGGAACTCCATTTTCTACACATCGGAAAACCGCCATTGCAAGATGCTGTCTCTGACAGGGAATGCTGTTTGACCAGGAATCATTACTTAAATTAAAAAAGCATCTTGATCCATTCAATACCATTTTACGACATATTGTACTGAAGGTATCTTCGAAGCATATTGGTGTAGAAAACTTTAATCCCCGGTAATCAAATACTGAATATTCATCACCTTTTTCCCACATATGTGTATTGCCATTAAGGAGCTTTACATATAGAAGCGGAAAAATATGTTTCATGGGAAAGCTTTCTGTAAATGGCACAAGTTTGATTTTTGAATAAATACCCGGCTCAGGCGGATGAACATTTTTTCCCGATTCAAAAACCAGAGCACTGTTATATTGAATTTTTTCTGCAGATTTAAATTCTACCTGATGTGCATTTCCCGTTATGAAAACTGCATTGTTTTCATCAAAAAAGTTTAAAAGTTGAGAAACCAGCATAAAGCGACGGACATCTGTACCATAATCATAATTATACACAATCGATGGTGCGACTGCTGTTTCAGGCCATATTATAAAATCAATATCGTTTGAAAGAGCCTGAGCTTCCTCCGTTAACTGAATCAGATTTTTTACATTTTTTGAATATTCTTCTATTCCATTTTTCCATGGGCTTTCATTATTTTGAATGGCTGCTACCGTAACGTATTTATCGTAATTATTCTGATGAATACTCAAATAACCATAAATGATTGAAGAAATGAAAAGAAGACTCCAGACTGCTCCGCAAAAATAAGTCAATTTCAATGATGTGACTGCAAGAGCCTGTTCTTTTTTTACATAAGCAGAAATATGAGACTTTCTTGTTGAATCAACAGTATTCAGTAATCTGTGTTTTTCCTGTTTTTTGTAAATCAAACTGAATAAAAAGGCTGATGGAAAAATTACAATCATATTTAAACCAAATACTCCAGTAAGAGAGGTGATTTGTATAAGGTTTATAAACTTCCACTGAGTATAGGCTGTAACTCCATAGCTTATACCAAAAAAGCCTAGTGTCTTAAGGTATTCATAAGCACAGATACAAAAAAACTGTAAAAGCCAGCCGTTTTTAATACTGATTATATCTGCCCATTTTAAAACCAGAAAGAAGAAAGCACAGATTATCATATAACCTGTGCAGAGAATTATAAGACCAAGTGGATGAAAAGACTGCAGCCAGTATCCGGTAAGCCCATAGGCTATTACTCCGTATAGAGCTCCATATATAAGAGCTTCTCCTAAGCTGCTTTTTTTAATCAAATATAAAACAGGAAAATAACTGAACCAGGCAAGAAAACTACAGCCGTCGTCAAAAAAAATATTTGGTCTTGCCAGCCAGAATAAAAGACAGGCAATTATTAATAATATAATTCTGGGAAGAATAGTTTTACAGGCAGGAAGATTACTTGTATTCTTTTTCATTTTTTCTTTAGATTCCAAAGTTTCTCTTTCAGAATCTGACCTGCACGGAAAGCAGCAACATAATGAGGTTCTACCTTAAAGGTTTCGCCAGTTTTTGGATTTCTAGCAGAAGAACGGCCTTTTCTAAGTCTAGCTTCAAAGGTACCAAAACCACGTAATTCTATAGTATTACCCTTTTCAAGATATTCTCTTGTATGTAATAGAAAACTGTCTATTACTTTTTGAATATTCTGTTTTTCAATATCAGTTGATTTATAAACTGCATCTATCAGGTCACTTTTTGTTACCTTTATTTCAGACATTTACTATTTCTCCTGACTTTTTCAATTTATGAATACATTTTCAGTATAAAAAAAACCAGTTGATTTAATCAACTGGTTTTTCATAAGCATTAATCAAAAATGTTATTTTGCTGCGAATGTAGCATTGTAAAGATTCATCATTCTTGACTTTTTGCGAGACACAGCATTTCTCTTCAAAACACCCTTGCTGCGAGCGCTGTCGAGTTCTTTCTGAAGCTGCTTGTATTTTTCTTCAGCAAGTTTCTGATCTTTAGCCTGAACTGCTTCTACAAACTGCTTTGCATAAGTTCTGCAAGTGCTTTTAATTGCTTTATTATGAAGTCTGCGAACTTCGCTCTGTGCGTGTCTTTTCTCTGCAGATGATTTTTTGCCTGCCAATTGGAGACCCCCAAAAAATATAGTTAACTGTCATTCATAGTATCAAATTACATATTTTGTGTCAATGAAAGTTCGCAGATTTTGGACTTGAATTATTGACACTAGCGCATTATCTCATTATTATATTTGATACGAATATTCGATTGGAGGCACATAATGGCTGGAGCTAGTAAAAACTCTCGTACAACTGTTGCAACACAAAAATTCATTTGCCCTGACTGTGGTGGCGAAATCATAATGAAAACAATGATTGAAAATGGCAGACTTAGAAATCAGGCAGAATGCCAGAAATGCAAACGTGTTGAAAGAAGACCTAAAGACTTTAAATAATCTTTAGTTTTTTTACTACTTATTAAAAAACCGTGCGTAATCATGAAACGCACGGTTTTTTTTTCATCCTGAACTTGTTTCAGGATCTATTTCTTATCTGCCGGCAGCTGTCGCCAGTATTCAATCTGCTGCTGCATTAAAATACGCGATTCTTCAAGAATTGCATTGCATTCTTCCTTACTTTTTGGCGGCTCATAAATTTTAAGAATCTTAACTCTGTAACAGCCGTTTTTAAGATTTGTTATAAGCTTACGTAAATCTCTAAGCTGCCAGCCGCCATCAAGAGCACATACAACTACAGGCAGACCTGTAGATTCTGTAAGCTGACGGAAACCTGCAGAAAAAAACTTTCCAACATTTCCGTCACGTGTGCGTGAACCTTCCGGAAAGAGAATAGGCACCTGATTACGCTCTACTACCTTTTTCCCAAATTCTGAAATATAACGCATTGCTTCCATTGGTTTTGCCTTGCGAGGAACAAGACAATGTTCCTGAGCACGCAGCATTTCGGATACGAGCGGTATATGACGTCCAAGAGTATCCTTTGCAATAAAGCGTACAGACTTATCGCGTAAAAAGTTCATAAAGAGAGGAATATCCAGAAGACTCTGATGATTTGCAATAATTATAAAGTTTTCCGGAAGTTCATCCTTTTTATTATCATAACCCCAGAAATGAAAGTGTCTGTAAGTATATACAATTGCGAAAAGCCTTGGTGCAAGAACTCTAACAATATAATCTGAAATTCTGACACTCAGTTTTTTGCTTACAGGATACGCAAGAATATTTGCAAAGCTGGCGGGAATTACCATTGAAAATAAGCACAAAATAGTCAGAAAATGAGACATAAAAGCTCCAGATCATTTATTATAAATTTATATAAGATTATACTTTATTTTCAGTCAAAAATAAAGGAATTTATTCTCCTGCATATTTCTGAAAGAGGTTCATACATTTTTTTACATTCAGGCATACTTGTAATAAAAATACTTCCATATCGCTTTTCATATACACGGCGATCGAGAACAACAACTACACCTTTATCATCTGAACGGCGGATAAGCCGGCCAATTCCCTGTCTGAATTTTATTACAGCCTCAGGAACACTTAATTCCATAAAAGAAGAACCGCCACGCTTTTCAATCGCCTCGGCCCGGGCAACAAAAACAGGATCATTAGGTACTGTAAAAGGAAGTTTTACAATTATTACCTGGGATAGAGATTCTCCCGGAATATCAACTCCCTGCCAGAATGAATCAGTAGCAAATAAAACACTTTCCTTTTCTTTCTTAAAAATCTCAAGCAGTTTTCCGTTATCATCATCGCCCTGCTTCATGATGCGGCCTGGGAAGCTCCGTAAACTTGCAGCCGTAGTTCTGTGTGCACTTTTTAGCGACTCGTAGGAAGTAAACAATACCAGGGTTCTTCCGGCCGCAGCCTGAATAAGCCGCGGTAAAGCCATTTCAACCCATTGCTGAAACTGAATATTATCAGGTGTAGGTGCATCATTTGGTACCGCGAAAAGCATATTTTTATTGTAAGGAAAAGGAGAAGGATACTCCCCTTTCAAAATTCTGTCTTCACCAGCAAATGTAACTCCGGTTCTCCTCATCCAGTAAGAAAAGTCGTGTCCGGTCTTTAAGGTTGCAGAAGTACATATTACACTGGACATCTGTTCAAAAACCCCGTCATTCATAAGATGAGAAATATCAAGCGGAGTTTGAGTTAGAGTGATATAATCAGGATCTGCACCATCGCGTATCATATCAGGCGGAAGACGTTTTTTTTGAATCCAGAAAACATCATCTCTTTTTTCATCCCAGGCTGAAAAATTTTTTAATAAAATTACATAACTTTCAAGATGTCTGAGGATTACTTTTGATTCCCAGTAACATGGAGCATCCTTATCATCTTCTTCAATTCCTTCCATCACTTCCCGGATCATTCCAGTAAAGCTGCCAAGTGAACGACTAAGCTCACCTATTGCAACAAGCAGGGGACCAAAATCCCGAACAGAGCCTTCGTAAAGACGCTTAGTATATTCATTTGCAAGCAGGTCTTTTGCTGCAATTTCTACATTTGTCAGTGAGAGTTTTATTTTATTTGTAAGATCAAAAGCATCCTGAGCTTTTTCTTCATTTGAAGAAAGTACCGCCAGACTGCATAAATGACCGTACTCAGAATTTTTTCTTTTACGGTACATCTGATTAATCAGCTTGTTTAACTTGAATCTGTTTACGCTCTCGCTGAAAAAGCTGGTTGCCGCATTTTCAATTCCGTGGGCTTCATCAAAAACTATATGATGATATGGCGGTAAAACAGCCGCATCTTCGTAGCCTGCCCCACTAAGACGAGATTCTATATCAGCAAATAAAAGGTGATGATTTACAACAATAATGTTTGCTGTAGCGGCCTCTTTACGAACCTTCATTACAAAACACTGGCCAAAAAAAGGGCATTTTTTTCCCATACATGCATCACTTTCTGAATTAACTTTTGTCCATACATTTTCAGAAGGCATAAATGTCATATCACTGCGGCTGCCAGTTGGTGAAGACTGAGCCCATTCTGCTATTTTTTTTAGCTCATCAGATTCACCTTCAAATAAATCAAGAATTGAAACTGCATCATTAAGGCGGCGCAAGCAGATATAATTCTGACGCCCCTTCATTAGAACATACTTGAATTTCTTACCGACAATTTTTTCTACTGCAGGAATATCTTTTTCGCACAACTGCTGCTGGAGATTAATTGTACCTGTAGAAATGATTACACGTTCATGATTAAGCAAGGCCCATAAAACAGAAGGAATTAAATATGAATATGATTTACCGACACCAGTTCCTGCTTCAAAAACCGCTATCTTATTTTCGTTAAAGGCATGAACAATATTTTGAAGAAGTTCAACCTGAACAGGACGCTCTTCGAAAGAATCTGAGATTTTAGATAAAGCACCACCGTTAGAAATATAATTTCCAGCTTCGAGTTCATCTACACTTTTATATTCAACTTTTTCTTCAGAATCTTCCACATCCCCACCCATTTTATTATACCACGATCCACGAGTTTTGTCGCAAGACAAAACTCGCTAGAATAAAATAAAAAAGCTCACCGAAAGGTGAGCTCTTTTATTTTATTCATCTCCTAGCAGAATTGAACTGCTGTTGTCGGGATGAAAACCCGATGTCCTAACCACTAGACGAAGGAGACATAAGTCATTTCTGACTTTAAGTAATATATCAGATCAGCCATTTTTCGTCAATAGCTTAAACCTTTATTTTTAAAATTTTTTTACATATTCATACCGAATTTTTTAACAAGTTTTTCCTGTAAAGGCTTGCATTCATCCGGATTCATTCCAAGCTTGAGGGCAACATCAAGGTCGTTCATAGACTGCTCGTATTCACCAAGTTCATAATAAGCCATAGCGCGACGGAAGTTTGTATGAGCCTGAAATTCATTTATTGCCAGAGATTTAGTATAACACTCTGCTGCTTCCTTATATTTTTTGAGAATAGAATAAACAATTCCCTTATAATAATATGAACGGAAAGCCTTTGGATCTGCATCTATACTCTTCTGAAAGTCTTCCAGAGCATCTTCCAGCTTGTTCATTGCAAAAAAGGCCATACCACGATGCTTATGGATTACAGCAAGGACATTTCCGTCCGAGTCAGGCACTGCCTCAAGAATTCGTGTGTAAATATCAACAGCCTCTGAAAGATGTCCGTCGTTATGGGCTTCAATTGCCTTAAGAAGAAGATCGTCTATAGTTCCCTGAACAAAAGGACTTACACGGTTAATATCCTCTTCTTTCTTTTCTGTTTTTTCATTCAAGAAACCATCTGCAAGACTATAAAAAGAACGTCTTCTTTCATCGAGCTCTCTCTGAAGCTTATTCTGATAATCCCGGATTTCCTGGAAGGTGATATCTGCAAGAGTAAGCGATGCATTGATTGAAGCAAGCTTACGGCGAAGCGGAATATCAAAAGGATTAAATTCAGTTTTGTAAATCAGCTCGTGTTCTACCTCTGCCCAGGCATCCTGTAAAATTGTACGAATCTGAATTTCGCAGACAATTTCATCTGATATGGGAGCAAGCCCCTCGTATTTGCCTGTAAGAGCAGGCTTAAATTCATCCGGGATTTTTACAAGAACATGCACAGATTCATAACCGAATTCTGAAAATTTCTTTTCTGCACCCTTTACTTCAACTTCTTTAATTTCAAAAAGTTTTTTAATCTGTTCAACACCAAGATTAATATCTTCCAGGAAGGCACAAATCATTCTAATACCCATCATATCCGTCAGATAAATCAGAGATTTTGTTTCTTCCATCTGTTCAGGTTTTAAGCGAAGTATTTTCTTAAAATAAGAATCAAAGCTTTTAACACGGCTCTTATAGGTAGGCTGAGCAGAAAGTTTAATATTCTGCTGAAGTCTCTCTATTACCTTTCCCATTATTTCATTGAAATAATCTGTATATGATTCGTATATTTCGCGTATCTGTTTTTTTGAAATTAAATTCGCAGTTTCCATAGATTATTTTCCATCGAAGTTAAAAAAAATACGCCCTGGGAATTACCATTTACCAATAACTTCCAGGGCGTTGGAATCAACTATTCAGGTTGATTATTTTGCATCAGCTGCCTGACCACCGTTGCTCTGTGCGTTAGAGCCACCTTCAGAGTTCAAGCTAGATGTGAATTCATCTTCTGTTGCGAGCTTAGCCTTCTCGAGATAGCGGTTAACCTGTTTGTTACCGAATCTCTGCATTTCTGCATTCTGGCGAGCCTTTTCTTTCTTACCAATGATTCCCCAGAGGTCTTCATCAGCAATGTCGCGGTCGCTTGTAAGAAGTGCCTTGTCGTAAATAACCTTTACGTCTTTGAAGTAACCGATGAAGTCGCCACCGATGTGAGCAGCATCACGTGTAATCTGGAATCCAGTGAACTTAACAAATGGAAGTCCGCGTGGATAAATTGGATATACACGAATTTCGCGGTTACGAATTTCAGAAATATACTGTGGATTGTTCCAGCGGAGTTCTTTCCATCCGTCGAAACCAAGGTATCCCATAAAGTAGCGGCGTTCAACACCGTCATTATCTGCCATAAGAACATAAAGTCCGTGTGGATAGTTCATACCCATTGTTGTAACAGAAATTGACTTAACAGTTCCTACGTTCTTTACAACACCATAACCATCTTCGAAAAGTGTTTTTCCACTTGCTTTTTCTTCGTCTGTTGGTTCCTGACGCTCACCGTTTTCATCAGCAGTTGCCAATGGTTCGTAAGCAGGAATATCAAACGGTGGCTCAATGCGAGCATTTGCATTTGAGTTCCATGTAGGGAATACGATGCGAACACCCATTACGTTTTTGCCGGCAAATGGAACATCTGCTTCACCTTTTACAGGAGCGGCAACAACTGTTGAGTCAGCCAAGCTTGAAACTGTCTTTGCAGATGAGTTCAACTTAACTTCCCATTCTGGAAGTGCCAATGAAGTTTTCATAAGATCTTTCTGATCTTCTGTGAAAGTTGCACCAGCGCTTACAGAGTAGTCCATAACTGTATGACTGTTCTGTGTCTGATTTCCATTGTCGTCAGCAACACAGTCAGCATCCAGAAGAGTAAAATCGATGAGCATAGCTTCATCAGCGAAAGCAACGCCACCAACAAGCAGCATAGCAGCTGCAATTAAACCAAAAGTCTTCTTCATTTGAAGCTCCTTTTTTATACTAATTCGATGTAGCCTTGTATTAAATTAATTATCTAATAAGTACACCGTTTTGTCAATGTTTTTTATTTTTCAAAAGCAGTTTTTCCTTCGATAAAAATCTCAACGGAATCTATTTTTGAAAAATTTTTCATTATATTTTTTTTGAGGAGCTCAGTCCCCTCTCTGATTTCAATAACTCCATCTCCCATCTGTAATAAATCAGCTGAAAGATTTACATAAAGCACATGATCTCGTTCAAAACATGAAATAACTCTTGTTCCGGGGGTAAAAAGCCATTTTGTTCGCTCTACCGTTGAACCAAGCAGTATTTCATCTATATATAAGTTTATATCACCCTGGTGGGGATGATTTGTAAGATTTCTGTATTCGATGATATATTTTCCATCTTCTGCAGAAGGAAAAATGAAGGTCCGTCTGTGTGTATCTTTTGTTACGACATAGCAGAACATTGAAAAAACAAGCAGACCTGCAATTAAAAGAGAAATAATAAAGATAGGAAAGCTTTTATTTTTTAACATATTAATTGTAGCTTTAGCTGTCATTTTATCGAAGTAAATCCTTGAGAACGTTCAAAGTGAGTAATAAACGCTGCAATTCCATTATATATTCCAAGGGTAGCTTTTTTCAAGTATCTTTCATCATTTAAAAGCAGAGCTTCTTTTTCGTTAGAAACAAAACCAAGTTCAATTAATACACTTGGCATATTTGAATTACGTACAACAAACCATTCTTCGGCCTTAATTCCGCGGGCTGTTGATTCTTTTCCAATCTGTCCCTGTAAGCCGTCCATAATGAATTTGGCTATCATAATGCTTTCGGTTGTATACTCTTCTTCCAGCATGGAATTAAGGATAGGGAAAAGATTTTCATCTCCATCTACAGCAGATTTATCCAGTACGTTTCGTCTGTAACCCGGAGAAAGATACCAAACTTCATAACCTGAAGAGGTTTTATTAAGAGAAGAATTTACGTGAACCGAAATAAAGAGCACGGCTTCGTTCTCGCCAACCTTTACGCCGTTAGCAATATCAGTTCGCTCACCAAGAGTAAGGAACTTATCTGTACTGCGGGTAAGAATAATCTGTTTTCCAGGATAGGCTGCCTTAAGACGTTCTGCCAGCATTTTTGAAACCTTGAGGGTAATATCCTTTTCCTGAATTGTCACATTCTTACCATTAATTTTATAGGTTTTAAGGGCTCCAGGATCTTTTCCGCCGTGGCCGGCATCAATAAGAATTGCCCCTACCTTAAATGGAAGTTCTGATTTCTGATTGAAAAATTCTTCGCTGTCATCCAGGAATTTCTTAGAAACATAAAGCTGATTATCCCGAAGCTCGGGCGCATCAGTTATCATCATTCTTATGCTGTCCAGCAGCACCATGCGCTCTCCATTACGGAAGGAAAGCTGATGTCCATTCTTTTCTATAATTCCGCTTTCTGAAAGTGAATCCCAGTAAATTGTCATTCCGGAATTTTTGCTTTTTTCAAGAAGGGCAATATCATTTGCGGCAAAAAGCCCTGCCGCAAAAAGAAGGATATTTATAAGGCTGATGATTTTCTTTAGCTTCATATTATTTTCCACCCAGTTTTTCTACAGTATCTGAAACATAAACTGCTGCCTGAATTCCGCCCCGCATAAGAGCAGACCAGAAACGTTTTGCATCAAGTTCAGGATGCTTTGGCCTCAGTATATCAAATTTTTCTACGGTTTCGGCAATTGTATTAAAGTTCCAGTCTCTTATATTTATATAGTCGGCAGTCTGGAAAACTTTTGGAATAAACTCTGAGGCTTTTTGATTTTGAGGAATTGTTCCATTTATCTCTGCCAGAAGTGACGGCGAAAGTTTACCAAAAGCCGATGGAGGAAAATCCTTTTCATCCTTTTGTTCTGCACCGGCAAGGAAATCTTCTGTACGTTTGTTATCAGGTTCAAGAGTGATAAAAACATCAGCTACTGCATCCTGGGCAACAGCAATGGCTGCCTCGCGGTCGTGACTTACGGCAATTACATTTCCGCATTTTTCTACATTATTGCGGGGAAAATCAACTTCGCTTCCAAGCTTTACGGTAGCTCGCGGCAATACATCAAAAACAGCTCTATCTGAATAATCCTTTATATTTTCTATGTATTTTACTTTGCCTGGAATACTCATCCAGGCACGTTCTGCAGAAGTACGTAAACATGGAACTTCATAAAGCTCGTATGGCTTTTCTGCATCACTGCATATCTGACTTGGAGTGTAGTCTACTCTCTGGCGGCGTTTTATGAGTTCTTCCGGTTCCCGGCCTGCAGCAATCAGAATTCCCTGTTTTGTAAGATTCAAATCTGAAGCATAAGGATAGGTCCAGCCGGACATATAACCGCCTGAAAGACGACCTGCAATTTCACCAATCATAGGGCCTTTACTTGTGTATTTTATGTCTGCCTTGGCAGCACCACAGGTAAGTCCAAGAGCCTTTGCTCCAAGGGCAAAAACTGAAATGAGTTCGTCGTGCATTTTTTTGTCGATTTCAGCCGGTATTGTGTGGCCTATTTCAATAAAATATGGCGGATATTTTATATGGCGGATTGCAAAGCCTGTAACCGTAAATGTACCGTTATAAACCAGGGCATCAATAGAAAACTCCGGACCTTCCATATATTCTTCGACAATTGCATAACCTGTGCGGCTGCACTTTACTGCAATTTCAACTGCCGGCAGAAACTCTTCTTCGCTGCGAACCATGCGGCAGCCGCGGGCACCCATATTGTCTACGGGTTTTACTACCAGCGGGAAGTTCATAACTGATAAGACTTTGTTTAATATGGATTGCTTCGCCTGCGGCTCGCAATGACGAAGGTCATCGCGGAGGTCATCTTCGCTTACCTGTAAAAAGGCTGGAGACGGAACTCCCTTGTCGGCAAAACACTGGCGCATAATGTTTTTTACGCTTGCGTTGATGGCGGCCTGGTGGCTGTGAGCCGGTAAGCCTAAAGCCTCGCAGACATAACTTACACTTGCAGAAAAATCTGTACCGGCTGTAAATACAGCTGCAAGCCCCCCCTGACTGGCCTTTAATTCTTTTGCATATGCGAGAATGCCTTCTTTATCTTTTAAATCAATTTTACGGAATGTATCTGCATAAGGAATTGCAACAGCTTTATCATCTGCATCAATTACATGAACTGTAAAGCCTGCTTCTTTTGCACTAAGGATTGCAGGTTTTTGCATAAGACCTGCACCTAAAATCAATATATTCATTTTCCCACCTGATATTATCCGGTCCAGCCGGATAATGACATTTAGATTATATTTTCTTGCAGTAAATTTCTACTGTATCGCCAAGTCTTTTTGCATGGCTTTGTGCTTCAACCAGCACCCATTTTAAAGAACCAGGCTTTGCTCCGCTTTTCTTTATTGAAGGAAAACGCTCCGGATGATGACCTGTGGAAACAATTCTTTCAACCTTAAATCCAAACTGGCGAAGAATTGAATCTGCCCTGCCCGGTTCCCAGATGGTATAATGGTCTGTAGGACTTATCTGATAAAAATGATCTTTATCGCTTACTGCAGAAATACCTTCTCCGCTTGGTGTTGAAAAAGCAAATACACCGCCTTTTTTTACCAGTGAAGAAACCTTGCGTAAAACACTGCCCAAATCCTTAAAATGTTCAATTACATACCACATTGTAACTATATCAAACTGGGCAATTCCGAATTCTTCTGCAGTATCAATTTCAGGAAAGGCAGAACATACAGCCGGCAGTTTCAGTTTATTCTGAACATAAGCAACTGCATCATCTGCAATATCAGTTCCAAAAGCATTAATTCCATTGTCAGTAGCAGCAGACAAAAATGGACCATAAGCACATCCAATATCAAGAAGAGTCTCACCACGGGCACCGGCAAGAGATTTTATTACACTAACACGGCGCATTCCCTGGGCTTTTATGGATTCAAAATCTTCTTCGTAAGTTTTTCCATACTGCTTTTTATAATCTTCAAAGAAATAAGCCTTCTGATATTTTTTATCTTCAATAGTTGTATAGGCCATATAGACCATTCCGCATTTTGAACAGCGGCGGTATGTTCTTGTCTCATTACGGGAAATAACTTCATCTGGCTTTGAAGGAAAACTTCCGCATACAGGGCAGCACATTTTCTTTCCTGCAGAAAGATGACGTAAAAATTCACCAAGTGATTTTTTATCATCACTTATCAGCTTACCGGCATAAAGATTTTCAGAATCGAGTGCAGATTGAAGTGCAGAATCAGAAATCACCTTATCTCCGACAAAGGCAAAGTTATATTTTTCTGCAAGTTTTTTGTGCAGCTTTGTTGTAGGCAGAAGAATTACACCGCAGCCGGCATAAACTGCTTCAAAAGCTGTAAGTCCATAATGGGTTGCAACAATATCATATTCAAAAAGCTTTTCTCTAAGTCCTGCTATAGGCTTTACAAATTCAATATTTGGCCCACCTGCTTCCTCAATATATGGACTTGCTTCATTTGAAATAATGGCTGTAATCTTAGCCTCAGGAAACTTTTTCATAAATGCTTTAGCAGCCGGAATTGTCAGATTTGCTGGATCTTCTCCACCAAGACAAATCAAAATCTTTTCTATTTTCTTTTCCTGATCTGCTTTAGCCTGTGGACGTACATTCTGAGGCTTTGTTATAAAACCCGAATCACTTTTATTTGCAGGGCGGTCACATTTATATGAAGGAATAATGTCTAAAAGATAGTCGCAGTAGTCAGTATATTTTGAACCTTCATCTATAGAAATAAGGCTTCTGTTTTTAGAAAGTTCCTTAAGCTGATTTTCTGTCAGTTCAAAGGTATCTGTAATGATTGCCGGCAAATAACTTTCATCCGGAATAGAACTTATAATCTGATTTTCTGCAAGACCAGAAGCAATATATTCTTTAACGATGGAATCTGTTTCTGCAAGGCTTTTATCTTCAGGGATATATACAAAAGCTCCGCATTCTTTAGCGGCATTAAGGCAGCGGTGTAAATGACCTGTTCCGTGTCCTTTTACAACTGAAGGTACAAGAACAACAGGATACTTTACGTTATTTGATTTACAAGCCTCAATAATCTGCTCTGTTGAATAAGGACCTTCGTAGCCCTTTGTCTTCATATAATTAATAATTGAAAGTGCACGAAGATAATCTGAATATGTATCTATAGTTGTACGGAGTTCCGGAAAGTCGTAACGGCGTGGAGCAGGCACAAATTCGCAGACATATTTATCTTTATGATTATAAAGGGCCGGTCCTACATGCTCATGGTCGTAAGGATCATTTGTTTCACCAGCAGCCTTTTTCAGAGAATCAGCTGAAAAAACTTCTACCCCGCTGCCATGAGGCAGGCCGGAATAAGTCAGATAATCACAGCTTCCCTTGCCGGTATTTTTTTCTTCAAAAAGAGCGGCAGATTCTTCTGCGGCCTCATAAAACAAAAATGGATTATCAGCAGTTGCACGAATTACAGTTTTAGCCTTTATTGTCTCAAGAAGCATGGTAAAGCGGGCAAGAACATCATCCAGAGGACCTGCAAAGCATTCAAAGCCATACTGGCTGCATACAGGAAGCAGCTGCTCATAAGACTCTTCATCAGTTGCTACATAATAATAATCTGCCTTTACCTTTTTCATAGAAGATAAAACCCATGCAAGCACGGGCTTTCCACCAAGATCTTTCAAGGCTTTACCGGGAAGTCTTGTAGAGGATAATCTGCATTGAACTATAACTGCTCTATTTGTCTTCATCATTGCGGCTCCAGTTCTGTACAAGTGAGGTTAAATCCATTTTGAAACGGAATTTATTTTTTGCTACCCAGATTTTTGCTGCATTATATTGTCTGCGGGCTTCCATAATTCCACAGGAAGAATGACCTAAAAACACAAAGAAAGAAGAACGCTTCATATAGCCCTGTTCCATTTTGATTTTTGGAAGCTCATTTTTAAGATAGTAGCGTAGATAATCGAGATTATAGGTTGTATCGCTTACAGGTGGCTCATCGATATATGAAAACTGCATAAGAGAAGTAAGTAATGTCTGCTCACCCCAAAGCCAGGAACGAAGGGCTAAATCAAGGTTCTGCCAGTAAGGCGAATTGATAGTCCAGTCAAAACCACCCAGTTGAATAAACTTTTTTCTATTATATAAAGCAACATAATCAAATGGAAAGAGAGTTTTTTTTCCGTTTGCTATTTCAGAAGAAGAATCAATAACAAAATGTGTACGCTCTGCACTAGGACTGAAGGCACAAGGTAAAGCATTTTTCTGATTATCAAAAAGACGGGGTACAATACAATATGGAGAATCTGCTGTAAGACGCTCTGCAAGATGAGGAGGAATAAAATTAGCCGGAAGATTTAGACTGTCACGCAGAACCAGCACATAATCTGACTCAACTTCGCTCATTGCAAGATTAATAAGGTCTCCGTCATTTGTTTTTTCAAGCGGAACCAGAAACTTTATCATCGGATATCTTTTAGAAACATCATCTGTAAAATTACTTGAATCATGCTCTACAGAAACAATAGTCTGAAAATTACACTGTAAAAGATTTTCAAAGACATGAAGCTTAAAATGGCTGCCACTGCTATTGAGGAGAATTACAGAAATGTTGAGGGCTTTAGGATCAACTGTTTTTGGTCCTCCGATAATTGTTCTGTTAATTTGATGTTCACTAAAAGTTAAAGGTATACCATTCATCGCATTTCTCACAGTTAGCGCATTTTCCGGCGCAGCAGTAATTTTTATTTATATGATTTTCAAGAATCTCGTCTGTTTTATGCCAGATTTCTTCCAGAGACTGATTAAATACATTTCCTGTAATATTTTGATTCCAGCAGGTGCGGCAGGCTGGCACATCTCCGTTTACCAGAATTGTAAGGTCGCGGCGAAGATGCCAGCAAGGGTCTCGCTCTAGTGGAGAAAGATCTGCCGGCTTGCAAGGAGGCAGCTGACCCGCAAAATCATCATATTTCTGGATTATGAGATTTCCGCCCGAAGGATTACTTTTTTCATTCCAGTAGCGGTAAAAGGCTTCGAGTTCTGCTTCGTTTTCGTTCATGCGGACAAACTGAGGGTAAACATTGCCGGGCAGAGCCGACTGCAAAAGTGCTGTGGCCTTAAGGGCAGTCTGGAAGGCTCCTTCAGGGCTGTTTTTATGGAGCTTCTGATAAGTTGTCTCACTTGCGGCATCCAGAATAACCGCTGACATGATTTTTTGCCAGCCGTTTGTACGCGGAGCAGCAGATTTTTCAAGATTAGCCAATTTTTCGACAAAATCCTGTGTAACTGCAAGGCCGTCTGTTTCAAAAAATACTGAAAGCCCCTCATACGAAAGGATTTTTTCAACAATTTTTAAGAAATCCGGGTGACAAAGGGGCTCACCAAAGGCCGAAAGACTGATTACAGCCTTTTCACTGAAAGCCGCAATCTGCTCTATAAGGGCTGTACACTTTTCGTAAGGCATTGTATTTTGAGAATAGTCATGGTCCGGCAGATAAATTGATTTAAAGTTTACTCTGTCCGAAATCTGAATATTATAGAAGCCTGGAACAGTTTTTAAGCAGGCCGGATTTTTAGAAGCCAGCTCTGAAAGCTTTTCTACATCAGCTAAAGTCGAGACATCAGCTCCAGCGCCGACAGCGGCTTCAAATAAAGCCTTACACTGCATAAAATTGTCTTTTTTACCGCAATGGAAGGCTAAACGCAAAAGGCGCCAGTCTGAATCTGCAATAATTGTTTCAACATCAAAGGAATTAATATCAGTTTTAATAAGATTATAGATAGCATCACGGGAAACAGGGGCATCTCCGAGGGCTTTCTGAGTCGTTTTAGAAAGTTCAGCAAGAATTCCTATTGTTCCGGCATTCAGGGCTTCCGGCGCAAAACCATAAGGATAACCGTCTGCAAAGGTATACTCTGATTTATATTCAATTTGAGAATCAAGAATCTTCTGAGCAAGATTTTTATTAAGATATGGAAGGTCGTTATAAGAAAAAAGTACAGTCTCTGCCTGATTTTCATCGCAGAGCTTTTTCATATCTGTTAAAAGGTCTGATAAAGTTTGAGATTTTACTGTATATGAGGTCAAATTAAGGGAAGAAGCCCATTCTGCAGTCAGTTCTATGGCTGATTTTCCATTAAAAGCCTTTTCTTTTGAATAATTTGAGTCTTCGTCATAAAAAATTACTATGGTTTTCATCAAATTCTTTATCGGCATTTCATTGAATAAGTTAATAAAATAAGGTAAGTTGAAAATATAGAAATACTGTCATGCTGAACTTGTTTCAGCATCTCTTATTAAAGATTCCGAAACAAGTTCGGAATGACACTTTGGGTTGGGGAAAATGAACGCAGCAGATTTGCCACAAAATATAGTATTCAGCGTTTCGCAGATTACAGACTTAATCAAAGAAATCTTAGAGACCTCCTTCCGCACAATTACTATCGAAGGCGAAATTTCTAACTGGAGACCTAGTGCTGCAGGTCATATTTATTTTACCCTTAAAGATAATAATGCACAGATAAAGGCCGTTATTTTCCGTGGTGCCGCCATAAGACTGAACTTCCGCCCAAAAGACGGAGACAAGGTTCGCTGTACAGGAAGTCTTTCTGTTTACGCCCCTCAGGGAAATTACCAGATAATAGTAAACACTATGGAAATTGCAGGAGCCGGCAACATACTTCAAATGCTGGAAGAGCGAAAAAGAAAGCTGGCCGCTGAAGGACTTTTTGATGAAAATCGAAAAAAGCCTCTTCCACCCTTCCCGCGAACAATCGGAGTTGTTACAAGTCCGACAGGAGCCGCAATCCGCGATATTCTGAATGTTACAAAAAGAAGAAACCCCGGAATGAATATCATTGTTCTTCCGGCCATTGTTCAGGGAGAAGGTGCCGCTCAGACAATCTGCAAAATGATTGAAATTGCAAACTTTTACCAGCTTTGTGATGTCCTGATTGTAGGACGAGGCGGAGGTTCGCTTGAAGACCTGCTTCCATTTAGTGAAGAAAGCGTTGTACGAGCAGTAGCTGCATCCCGCATTCCAACCATAAGCGCCGTAGGACATGAAATTGACTGGGCTTTGTGTGATTATTCTGCAGACCGCCGGGCACCAACTCCATCTGCTGCCGCAGAAATGGCAGTACCTCTCCTGGCCGACATAAAACAGGACCTTGCAGATTACAAAAACAGCCTCTACGACAGCATAAAACAAAGGACTGAAAAAACAAGACTTCTTGTAAGGTCTTTTAATCCGGAAAGCCTTGAAGTGCGCTTCCGTAATATCCAGCAGCCGCTACTAAACCGCTTTGCTGCTGCCCGCGAAGCCCTGCCACAAAATCTTCAGGATAAAATCCGAGACCTTCGCGTTCGCATAACACAGAGCCGTACAGTTCTGGAAAACGCCAGCCCTCAGACAATTTTCGACCGCGGATATTCTATGGTTACCGACGCAAAGGGAAAAGTCGTACGGGATGCCGCTACGGTGACAGTTGATGATAAACTCTTCATAACACCGGCCCATGGAAAGATTACTGCAAATGTTGTTCAAATTGAATGATATTTGATTTTTATAATTAAACGGATGGCGACGGAGAGGTTCCGATACTAAAAAACATCATCCCGTTTTTTAGTATCGGGGTTCTCGCAGGCGCCAGATATTGAGATTTCGTAGAATAAAGAGGAAACGAATATGAATACATTTGAACAGAATTTAGCAAAGCTTGAACAGCTTACGTCAGATATAAAACGCAGCGACATCTCGCTGGAAGATGCTCTTAAGGATTTCGAAGAAGGCATCAAGCTTGCATCCGGTATGGAAAAGCAGCTGGATGAAATTGAAGGAAAAATCCAGATTCTCATGAATGAACCGAATCCTATGACAAAGGATAATCCGCCACAGATGGACCTTTTTAGCGACGACGGCGAAGTAAACGGAACCCGAAAATGAGCCAAGAAAGACCTGTCCGCACTCTGAATCCCGAAGTAGCAAGAAAAATTGCAGCCGGAGAAGTAATTGACCGCCCCAATGCAATAATCCGCGAACTTATGGACAACTCCATTGACGCCGGAGCTACAAGTATTACTGTAGAAATCTCTGGCGGCGGCATAGACAAAATCAGAATAATTGATGACGGAACAGGCATGACAAAAGAGGACCTGATCAACTGTGCCCGCCCTCACGCGACAAGCAAAATCGAATCCGAAGTTGACCTTATGAATCTTTCAACCCTGGGGTTCCGCGGTGAAGCTCTTGCTTCAATTGCAGCAGTTTCCCGCCTTTCCATCCAGAGCGGCGGCTATAAAATGAGGGCCAGCATAACTGAAGATCACATCATAGAAGCAGCTCCAGCCCTCAAAGGCACAATCGTACAGGCGGAAGGACTTTTTGAAAACTTCCCTGCCCGCCGTCAGTTTTTAAAACGACCGGCTACAGAAGGCATTATGTGCCGCAACACCTTTATAGAAAAGGCACTTGCCCGTCCCGACCTCACCTTCCGCTTTATTGCAGATGGAGAAACCAAGCTTGACCTTCCTGCAGGACAGTCACAGAAGGACCGTTTTGTAATGGCAAACTCTTATAGCGAAGGCCCGGAACTTTTTTATGAATTCGGAAATTCTTCCGGCGGAGAAAATCCGGAATGGTCTTTTACAGTTGTGATTGGAGAACCTGCTGTCAGCCGCACTAACAAAAAGGAAATTTTCATTTACGCAAACGGCCGACGCATTCAGGAATATTCACTTGTTCAGGCGGTTGAATATGGAGCCCAGGGCTTTTTTCCAAACGGAACTTATCCTGTTGCTGCAATTTTTGCCCAGGTTCGCCCGGACCTTATTGATTTTAATATTCACCCTGCAAAACGAGAAGCCCGTTTTTCTGATATTTCTGCCCTTCACCATGGTCTAAGTTCAACAATAAGAAACTTTTTCCATCAGTATACATATTCTAATTTTACAGAAGACAAGCCTGCTGACGAAGAGCGGCCTCAGGAATTTGATTTTACTGCACCGGTTTACGAAAAACATATTTCTTACAAAACATCAGAAACAAAAGCAGAAACCCTTTCTGACTTCCGCTCTAAATATCTTGGAATAAAAAGCGATGGCAGCAGCTACTCAGGCGGTAGTTCAAATTCAGCCTGGTCTTCCAGAACTTCCACAACAAGCACAGGCAGCACAAAGGCACTGGCAGAAGCAGCACTTTCCGCCGCATCTCCAACTTCTGCAGCTCCGGCAAAAATACGCTACATAGGCCCCTGTCTGGGAACTTTCCTGCTCGCAGAAAAAAATAACTGTCTTTATATTATAGACCAGCATGCAGCGCACGAACGAATTTTATTTGATAAACTTATGTCTTCACAAACCGACTCTGCCAGACAGCCTCTGCTTATTCCATACAAAATCAAAACAGAATCAAAGCCCCAGGATAGGCAGCTTGAAAAACTGAAAAACGAATTAAGCAGAATTGGTTTTGAAACAGAACATACATCTGACGGCTTATGGGAAATCAAAACAATTCCAGACCGCTGGACCGGCACAGAATACGAACTCAGGACTTTACTTTTTGTAAAACAGGTTGAACCTAAAGAAATTATCCGTTCAATTGCCGCCATGACAGCCTGTAAGGCAGCAGTAAAAGACGGTTATGTTCTGGATGATATTACAGCAGCCCGCCTTGTAAAAGAAGCCTTTACACTAGAAGATCCTCACTGCCCTCATGGCCGGCCTATTTATACAGTCATCAGCCGGGAAAAATTATTCGAGCTTGTTAAGCGAACTTAATTTTCAAGTACGGCAATCAAACTGTCTACTTCTGCTTTTCTAAAAGAAGGATTTTTTCCCCGGACATACAAAAGATTTTTATAGGCTCCCTGTGTATCACCGGTCTGGAACTGAGCCTTTGCAAGTCCGACAAATGCTTCAAGATTAGACGGACTTTTAGATGTAATTTTACTGAAATTCTGAATTGCATCCGAAGGCTTTCCTCCCTTTACCTGGGCATTTGCAAGGTTCAGCAGAGCATCTTCATCATCCGGTATTATATCAAGAGCAGCCTTATAGTATTTTTCTGCATTTATAAAATCCTCTTTAAGCATATAAGCCGTGCCAAGATTATTATTTACACTAAAATCATCCTTATCAATTTTATAAGCTTCCTGCAAAAGAGTAAGTGCTTTGTCTACATCGGCACTGCCTTCGGCCATATAGAGAGCACTTAAATTAATTTTAGATTTTACATGATCAGGATTTAAAGCCAGTGCTTCCTGATAAAACTTTTTTGCATCATCAGTTTTATTATTTCTTTCCTGAATAAGTGCATAATTATAAGTGATATTTGCCTGCTGAGAATCATTAATCAAAAAGTCTTTTTCATCATAGGCAATCCAGCCATAACGGGAAGCTTCTTCATACTTTCCGTCATCATACAAAACCTTAGAAAGATTGTAAGCAGTTAGAGTTTTTTCTTCACTTTTATTCAAAGACTCCAATGCCTTTTTATACTGAGCTTCAGATTCAGCATATTTACCATACTGATAGTAAACAGAACCAAGTTCCATTACTGCAGCTGTATTGTCCGGAAAACGCTGAATAAGATTATCATAAGCCTTAACGCACTCGGCAAGCTTTCCCTGACGGTTATAAACACGAGCCTGCTCTATATAACCCTTTTCATAATCCGGATTAATTCTTACAGATTTCTTAAAGGACTCAAGAGCATTATTTTCATCATTCAGTTTTACATAGGTAAGGCCCAGGTTATATACACTTGGAGGGAACTGACTGTTCAGTTCTATTGAGCGGGTAAAAGAAGATTTGGCGTCTGTATATCTTCTGAGCATGTACTGAAGTTTGCCCATATCATAGTAATAAAGATAATTTGATTCATTGAGGGCAATTGCTTTTTCAAGTTCACTTAATGCCCTGTAATAATCCTTTTTCTTCTGGGCATCCTGTGCCTGAATGTAATGAGCCGCATCACTGTCCTGACCGCTTTCTGCAAGTTTCTTAGCAAGCTCCATACCTTCATCAATAAGCTTTTGTTTTTCTGCTGCAGAAGTTGCCTCTGCAAGACGTTTCGCAATTTCTTCAAGTTTGGCTTTTGTTCTGTCTGCAGCTGCATTTTCTGCAGTTTTTTTAGAAGCAGCTTCTTCTGCATTTTTCTTATCAATTTCTGCTTTTTTTGCAGCAGCTTCTTCCGCTGCCTTTTTAAGCCGCTTTTCTTCCTCTGCCTTTTGCCTTGCTGTTTCTGCAGCCTTCTTTTTTTCAGCCAGCTCTCTTTCGTTTTTTTGCCGGATTTCTTCTTCCGCTTTCTTTTGAGCTGCTTCTTTTCGGGCTTTATCTTCTGCTGCTAAACGGGCTTTCTCATCTGCCTTTCTCTTTTTTTCTTCTGCTGCCTTGCGATCTGCCTCAGCCTTACGTTCTGCGGCGGCCTTTTTTTCTGCAGCTTTTTTTTCTGCAGCCTTTGCCTCAGCTTCTCTGGCGGCCTTTGCCTCAGCTTCTCTTGCAGCCTTTGCCTCAGCTTCGCGGGCGGCTTTTTCCACGTCGGAGTCAGAATTTGAATTAGAATCTAAAAGACTATAATCTTCTACGCCCTTTCCATACTCATTATCAAAAAGATCCGCGCCTGAAAACTCTTCACCATAAGAATGCCCCTTACCGTCATAAAAGTTGCGTCCGTTTTTTCTACGGCTTGCAGAAGAACAACCTTCACACTTCATCAGAAGCAGCAGCATCACAATAACAAAAACTATAGCTGCACCACCACAAATTCTTCTTAAGCGGATATTTTTTTCTTCGTCAGATAAGTCTTTCCAGCGCTTAAATTGCATTTTAATCAAGCTCTCCTTCAAGGTCGTATTCTATTAAATCTTCTGCCCCTGAGGTAAGATTTGTTGAATCAGTTCCCTGTAATGAATTCGCTACATCTTCAAGCAGTTTTTTTCTTCTATCATCTTCTGCTTTTCGTCTGTCTTCATCAACCTTACGCATTTCTTCAATCAGCTGCTCACGCAGGCGGCGTTCATTCTCAAGAGACTGCTCCTGTTCCTTCTGCTTTTCAAGAGCCTCGCGTGTTGCCAGTTCATGCGCGCGACGGCGTTCGTTTTCCAGCCACTTTTCATGTTCCTCTCGCGACTCTTCTTCCAGCTTTTTCATCTCATTGAGTTCAGCGTCACTGAAGGTAAGCCAATCCTCATCATCACTTACAACTTCTTCAACGGCAGACACTGACTGCTCATTTTCATGTTCAAGCTTTTCCCAGTCAAACTCACTACCATAATCTTTATTTGTATCATCAATTTTCTGCTTATTTGAATTATCTGCTACCGCGCCAGGATTTTCACTATGAATTTTTTCCCACTCAGGATCATCAGGATTCTTCCTTGTATTTTCCAATCCTGCTTCAACCTCTTCCCAGTCCGGTCTACCATTTTCATTTTTCTTTTCTGCAAGATTGCCATCATATTCTTCCCATTTAGCCTTATTCTGTTCTGCAAGAAGCCGCGCCTCTTCTTCACGTCTTGCAATTTCTTCTTCCAGGGCCTTTATCAATAATTCAATTCGTTCTCTTTGAGGATCATCAGGGCATTTTCCCACAAAATCAATATAGTCATCCTTTGCAGAATTGAGCTGACCAGCCATTAAAAGAGCATTTGCCCTGTTCAAAAGGGCTTCATAAAAAGATGGCTCAGCATTCATTGCATCGGAATATGCTGTAATAGCAGAAGCATAATCCTTCAATGCATAGTAAGTATTTCCCATGTTATATGAAAGGATTTTTTTATTGTCCGGCTGTACTTTTAAGCCGCGCCTGAAGGCATCCAGAGATTTATCATATTCCCCCAGCTGATAATAACCTAACCCCAGAAAATTATAAGAGTTATCAGAAATCTGACCGTTCATTATCTCATATTCAAGAACCTGTACGGCATCTTTTGCATTATTTTCCTTAAACAAAGATTCTCCGCGTGAAAGGCCGCCATTTGCACCAGCTGCATTTTGCGCAGAAAGATATGCAGCAGAAAAAATCAGAATTGCAGTAATAAAACCTTTCAATTTAATTCTCATATATACTACCTTCATGTTTGACACATTGACATAAATTTACTACTCTTATTATCGAGAGATTCTGAAAAGACTTAATCTGCTTTGTTTACATCCAGCAGATTACCATTCATCAGATTCCTTTGGAGTAAAAGGATGTTTATTATCGTAATAGCAATTGCAACAGTTGTAATAATATCACTTCTTATTATTATACTGAAGAATTTTGTTTCTCCCAAGAAGATTGAAGCTATTCCCCGTCTCATAAAACAAGGCAAAACCCAAAATGCCATAAAAATCGCTAAGCAGCTTTTAGCAAAAGATCCTAAAAATTATCTGGCTCATTATTATCTTGGTAAAGCCTATATTAAGGAAAACCGTACAGAACTTGCCGTAATTGAATACAAAAACGTAAATGACAATGCGCTTTTCGGAGAAGGACTCAACGAACTTACATTCCGTCAGGAATACTCACAGCTCCTTTTAAAGTATAACCAGCAGAATGAAGCCCTCAAGAACTTTCTTTTACTTACAAAGCTTGACCCGCAGAATGCAGAAAACTTTTATCAGGTTGGCCGTATTTACGAAGACCAGAACCGTTACGATATAGCACTTGGCTTTATGCAAAAATGTGCAATGATTGACAAAAAGCACGCAAAAGCCCATGCAGAAATAGGTCTTATGCTTTACCGCACAAAACAGTTCGGAGAAGCAAAAAAAGAAATTGATATTGCAATTAAACTCAGTCCAGATACATATTCTTCATATTACTATCTGGGAAAGATTCTTAAAGATGCAAAAGACCTGCAGGGAGCAATTAAGGCTTTTGAAAAAGCTCAGCGAGACCCGGAAGTAAAACAAAAGGCTATTATTGAACACGGTTCCTGCTATATGATTGCAGGAAGAACAGACAATGCCCTGGTAGATTTCCAGCGCGCTATAGAACTGGACAAAGATAATTCCATGCCGGAAACACTTTATGCCCGCTATTTTCTGGCTGCCTGCTACGAAAAAAGCCGCAAAATTGATAAGGCAATTGAACAGTGGGAGCTTATTTACAAACGAAACAAAGGTTTCCGCGATGTTTCAGCAAAGCTTTCTGAGTATAAAGATCTTCAGGCAAACGACTATCTTAAAGATTATCTTACCTGCAGTAACGAAGAATTCCCTTATATATGTAAAAATGCAGTAATTAAAGGCATGAATCTTCAGGTTCTTTCTCTTGACCAGAAAAAATGGGGTTGTCAGATTACAGGTGTAAACAAAAGCGATGATTCCTGGATGTCTGTGCGAAAACAGGTTGTTTTCATGCGTTTTTATCGGGATCCGGAACCGGTTGACGAAGCACAGATTCATGAATCTCTTGATACAATGAAAACCTTAAGCAGCGTAAAAGCATTTTTGTTCTCAAGTTCAGGCTTTAATACAGCCGCAAAAAGATTTGCAGAAAACCGGCCTGTAGAACTTGTAGAAAAACAAAAACTCGAAGCACTTCTTGCAAAAGCTGGTAATGTTAAATGAAAATTCTATGTGTCTCCGACTATGTAGACCCTCTTATCTACACACAGAATGTTAAGGCTGCTTTTCCTGACATAGACCTCATTCTGTGCGCCGGCGACCTTCCCATGGATTATGTAGATTTTATTGTTACTGTATTTAATAAGCCTACATATTTCGTATTTGGAAATCACGATTTAAAAGAATATCATTTTTACCACCGCGAAAGCCACTTAGATGGTGGACCTTCGCGATATGAACAGTCTATGCACGGACACGGGGCTACATACCTTGGTTTTAAGAGTTTTGTAAATGAAAACCTTATGTTTGAAGACCCTGAAACCGGTAAAAAAACTCCGCTTTTAATTGCAGGAGCCTCAGGTTCCATGCGCTACAACAACGGACTATGCCAGTTTACAGATGCGCAGATGAAAAGGCGCCTTCTGAAACTGGTTCCAAAATTGATTTATAATAAGTTAAAATATGGAAGATATCTGGATATCTTCATGACCCATGCTTCTCCACGGCACATTCATGATCATGAAGACCCTTGTCACCTTGGTTTTGAATGCTATAACTGGTTTTTACAGCGTTTTAAGCCAACTTATATGGTACATGGCCACATTCATCTTTATGATCTGCGTGAAGAACGCATAGGCAGATACTATGATTCTACAGTAGTCAATGCATATGCACACTATGTAATTGAACTGCCTGAGACAAGAAAAGAACAAGAAAACAAAGAAAAGGACAACTAGGATGGATTTTTCAAAGGCAAAATCAGAAGAAGATTTTAACAAAGCACACACAAAAGCATTTATAAATGAGATTCAGCACCTGCTTTCTCCGGAAGAAGCAAAACTTATTTCCCTTAATGACGTAAAGCAGATGATTAAGTCTAATGCAGAAACCTATGTTGGAATGAAGGTTATTCCTATCGAAAAGATTATTGGAAGCGAAGGCCGTTATAATGACTTTGATAACCGCTTTTTCCCAAAAAGTACTCATTTAAAGAACCGCTGGCAGCATGTAGATGAAGCTGCTTTAAACGACATCACACTACCTCCAATTAAAGTTTATGAAATTGCAGGACTTTACTTTGTACGCGATGGAAATCACCGTGTTTCTGTAGCAAAAGCCCGTGGAACAGAGTTTATCGATGCAGAAGTAGTATCTCTTCAGAGTGAAATTAAGCTAAAAAAGGCAGATTCCCTTAAAGAAATACAGAAACAGATTATCAACTACGAAAAGCGTGTTTTCTACAGCGAAACCTGTTTTGGCGACATTACCGACTACTGGTGCCTCGATTTTTCTAGTCCTGGACGCTATGACGTAATTTATAATCATATTCTAACTCATAAATACTATATGAATCTTAATAAAGAGACAGAAGTAACCATGGAAGAAGCCATAAAATCCTGGTTTTTTAATGTTTATTTCCCTCTAGTCTCAATTATCCGCGAAAAATACATTCTCCGTAATTTTCCTGGCCGCACTCTTGGCGATCTTTACGTCTGGACCGTTCGTTACTGGGATGACTTGAAGAAAAAATTCGGCGATAATATTTCAATGGACAAGGCTGTAACCGATTTTAAGAAACATTACAAGATTCCAGTCTATAAGCGCATCTTAAACCGCATAAAATGCATAATTTTACGCCGTGCCATGACAGATGCAAATAATGACATGCCGGGACTATAAGGGAAGTTTCTTAATGTTGGGGGTTACCCCTGTTTAGCTTAAACAATTCCTTGACTGCTAAAAATTTCAATGTTAAAATCAAGAATAATGCCGATAATATAGTAATACTATATTCGTTAGGAGAAAAATTTGTTTACCATTGATTCATTTATAAATGTACCGCTTTATGTTGCAGCCGGTATCAGTGCATTGCTTTTCATCTTTCTTCTGATTATTAAACTCAGAAATAAGGCGAAAATCAGTCTGGTATTTTTTATTTCTACCGGAATAGTTCTGGTCGGCACAATTTACAGTACTTTTAAAGGCTTTTACTCTTATGTAGTGTTTACAATTATACTTGCAGAAGTGGTTCTGCTGCCTTATCTCATTGTCAAGGCCTTTGTAAATCCTCAAAAAATTGAAGAGAAAAAGGCTGCAAAAAAAGCAGCTGAAATCAGTGCCTCACGCGATAACGATATGGTAAACAGAGCTGTAATTCAGCAGATTGAAGAGAAAAACCAGCGTTATATCGAACTTAACCGCGATCTTATTGCTAAACTTTCTACATTCTTTACTAATAACAACAGTATGGAAAACTTCCTCGAGTATTGTAATGACCTTATGACTGAAAAGGTTAAAGCAGACGGTTGTATTTTCCTTATTGCAGATGATTATGATAATACCCTCGCTGTAAAATCATTTAAAGGAGCCTTCCCTCCACCATATAAACTGCCGGAAGACCTTCCTCATAAGCCAATCCGTGTAGAAACAAACCTTCGTTTCGCCCAGTTCCCGCTTCAGGACAATATTTTTGGTCAGATTTTCACAGAAGGCCAGCCTGTTCTTATTACTGACTCTGTAAAAGACCCTCGTGTATATCAGAACGGACCGGAAGAATTCCTCCGCTGCGGAAGCTATATCTTCGCACCTATCAAACAGGTAGATTCAGTTGTAGGACTTGTAGGCCTTGCCCGTAAGCCGGACAGCGAAAAGTTTAATAAAGATGATTTCGACACAGCAGTAATGCTTGCAGAATCAGTTTCAACTGCAATTAAACCTCTTTACAGCTTCCTTGACTACGCTGAACATACAGAATTGAACAAGGGTGGTTCTATCGCTTCTAAATACCAGAAGGAAATGCTCCCTGCAAAGCTGCCTGTTATTCCTGGCATTTCAATCGGCTGTTATTCAAATCCTGCAGAAAATGTCTGCGGCGACTATTATGATATTCTTGTTTCAAGAAAAGACCGCATTTCCTTTGTTATGGCAGATATCGCAGGAAAAGGCATGAACTCTCTTATCGTTATGATTATGATTCGTGCCATTCTTCGTCTTGCCGTTCATACAGCCCAGTCTGCTTCTACAATCATGTCATGGGCTAACCGCGGCATTTGTCTCGAAAGTTCAAAAATTGACCACTTTGCAAGTATTGCCCTTATTAATTATGATGCAACTTCTAAAGAAGCTGAAATTTCAACCTGTGGTAATAATCCTGTATTCCACTATTCTGCTTCTGAGGGTACAATTAAACAGGTTTCAGTACCAAGTGAGCCAATGGGTGTAACTAAAGATACTGTATTTACAAATCTTGCACTCAAACTTAATTCTGGTGATATCATTGCTACTTGTACCGACGGATTACTTGAATCTCTCAATGAAAATGGTGTACAATATTCTATTGAGAATCTGAAAAAAGTAATTACAAAGAATGCCGGTGCAGCAGCTAAAGATATTTCAAACCGTGTAAAAGACGATTTGAAGAAATATTGCGGTACTGCCCAGCAGTATGATGATCAAAGCCTTTTGGTTATTAAGATACAATAATTTAATAGGGAATTAAAAAGGAGATTCTATATGGAACTTAAAATACGTAAGAATGGTGATGTATACATCATTGACGTAACCGGTGAGATGGATCTTTACAATTCATATAAGCTTAAAGAGCTTGTTATGAAAATGCTCGAAAAGAATGTAAAGAACTTTGTCATCAACCTTGAGCAGGTAGACTACATCGATTCGTCTGGAATTGGTGCACTCATCTACATTTGTTCTACAATCAAAAAAATGAACTTGAATCTTGCAATTGCAAATATTCATGGTTCAGTAAAAAAGGTAATTGAACTTACAAAGCTTATGGGTTACTTCCCTATTGCCAACAGTATTGAAGAAGCCCTTTTGATGGTAAAAGAATAATCTCTTTTTGAATTATTAAAAAAGTCATCATTTAATTAAAGTAAGCAAACTGCAGGAGGAACTGAGATGGTTCAGGAATTAAAGGAACTCAGATCGGATGAGAACGACCCATTATTTGATAAAACAAATATGCTGAAGAAGGAATTTCCTTCTGATTTCAGACAGATTCGTTATTTTACTTTGCTGATTGTTCAGTCAGCACCTACAGAAATTAAAGAATTAAATCTTCTTGAGCAGCAGATTAGTGAAGTAATTAAGAATGCCGTAAAGCATGGAAATCATTGTGATATTAATAAGAAAGTAACCGTTTGGTACTCTTTCAGCCCTACACACGCTCATATTATTGTTCAGGATGAAGGAGAAGGTTTCCAGGATCTTGAAAAATGGAATGAATTCAACAAAAAGCGTCTTGAATGTCTTCATAACAATGACTTTATGGAGCTTTCAAATTACGTATCATTCCGTACTAAGGAATCTGACAGCCAGGATGGTGGTAACGCCCTTTTTGCTGCTTTGGAATACTGGAATGGCGGTTTTGTATACAATGGAAAAAGAAATGCTGTTGCAATGCTTAAGAAATACCAGCAGAAATTCCATAATGCAAACCATGATGGTGAATAATTGATTCTGATTATATAACCTAAAATAATTAAAATAAAAAGTCTGTAATCTGAGTATCTTCATAAGAGTTTTTAAGATTACAGACTTTTTTTTTGGATTTTTTGTGAAAAAAATAGAAAAGTTTATAACACTATTATTCTTCCTCATTACTGTTTTTTTCTTTGTTTCATGCAAGAAAAATAACGTTCACAGTCATCGTATTTACTTAAATGAAAACTGGGAGTATTCTTTAAAGGGCGATCCATTTCCCTTTGAAAAATTACCAGATAATAATCTTAATAAGCTGTCTGATTTAATTGATTCAAAAATCGGTTATGTTTTTATCAGAAATACCTTTAAGATTCCTCAGGAATTCAATCATAAAGAAATAGCTTTAAATATCGGACAAATCAAAATTGCTTCTAAAATTTATATAAATAATCATTTATTAGGTAAAACCGGCTTTTTTCCACCTCATGAATTTACAGAAGGAAACATGTCTTTTGCCCTTAAAATTCCAAAAGAATATATTAATTTAGGAGAAGAAAATACTTTAACAATTTGTTTATGGTGCCATGGTTATGGTACAATAGGGTCTATACCATTTATTTCTGAATATAATGATGCAGAAAAAGATGCTGATTATTCTTCCCTTATCTATTCTAAAATCTATTTAGTTTTATCAATCATTCTTCTCTTTATAAGTTTAATATATTTTTTCCTTTACTTACTCCGCCGTTCAGAAGTTGAAAATCTTTCCTTTTCACAAGTTTGTTTATTTACAGGTTTTTATCTCTTTGTATTTTTCTATGGCGAATACCCTTTCTTAAAACCAATTAATATATCATATTTGCTTTTCGAAAAAATATTTAAGGGTGCTACAGCGCTATTAACAGGATATATGATTGTCGGATTCACCCGTGACTTTTTGCATTATAATGAATCTAAACATAATAAATATTTCCGTTTTTTCCTTACCCTTATTGCTATAATAATTCCTTTCACGGCTACTAATATTCCAGATTTCCGAGATCGATTAAGAATAAGCTTTTTATTTGTTTCATTACAATATATATTTTTGGGAAAAATTATCTATATTTCAATAAAGGAAAAAAATAAAAGACTGCTTCAATTTATTTTTTGTATAACACCATTTTTAATTGCCTCAATAAGTCAGATAATATCAAAAACAATTTTCCATCAAAAGTTCGATACTTTATTACTTGCAGTAAGTTGGGTTATTGTAATCTTTCTTTTCCTTGGAATTCTCATTATGCATTTTGTCCAACTTGCGAATGAAGTTGAGTTCATGAATAAAAATCTCGAAAACCTGGTTACCGAAAGAACAGAAGCTCTTGAAAAAGAAAAGAACAGAGCCATACAGGAAATTGACCTTGCAGGCTTTGTTCAAAAAAGCTTTTATAAAATAGATACATCAGGCTTAAAAGATTATGAAGTGCAGATAACTTCAAAACCAATGGCTGGAGTTTCTGGAGACTTATATATTGTTTTTATATCAAAAGACAAGCTTGATGGAATTGGTATTTTTGATATTTCTGGTCACGGAATTGCATCAGGCCTTGTTACTATGCTTGTGAAAAACATTATTGAACAGGAATTCAGAAACGGAATGGATATTCCTCTTAACGAAGTTATGTCAAAAATTAATGAGAGAATCATTATTGAAAAAGGAAATATTGAAAACTATCTTACAGGAATGCTTATTCGTTTTAACAAAGATGATATTGAACTTGTAAATGCAGGCCATCCAAAAGCAATCTTATATGATTCTGAAAGTGGAAAAATAAGCACTGTTGAAGAAGCTGGTGTAAATCAGTATGGAGCAATTGGTATTTCTGACTTCCCTATTAATTTTGAAGCTATTCATTTTAATATGAACAAGGGAGATGAACTTGTTTTATATACAGACGGAATTACAGAATGTACCAACTCTGAAAATAAATACTTTGGAAGCGATGGAATTCTTGCAGTATTTAAGAGTAATATCAGCCTTGATTTAAAAGATCAGGTAAAAGCACTTCCTTATGCACTTAAAAAATTCTCTGGCTCAGAAAAATTTAATGATGATATTACCTATATAATTCTGAAAAAACTCGTTAAATAAAAAATGCTCCGTGTACGAGCCAGTGATGTGCGAGTTTTTGCAAAGCAAAAACTCGTTATAAAAAAATAGGGGCTGTCCAAAAAGAAATGGACAGCCCTAATTATTTTAAATTTACAAGTGAATTCAAATCTGCTAAAATTTAAATATGAGCAGAGGCGTAAGCGATAAAATCACATACAAACCATATAACCAGGGTGAGCAGTGGCTCCTGCCACCAAGTCTGGATGAGCTGGTTCCACAGAATCATTTTGTAAGAATCGTCAGCAAAACAGTAGATGAACTCGAAATTGATGAAGTATTTGCACGAAACACAAAAGGCGGAGGAGCAAGCAGATACAATCCGGTCATGCTGCTTAAAGTATTGATTTACTGCTACATGAAGTGATTCAAAGAAACGGGCACTGGCTTGAACAGAAAGCAAAAGTAAAAGAACTGCTTTCTAGTGAAGAATATAAAACTCTTATGAAAAAGCGTTCCACTGAATGTGAAACTGTCTTTGGTCAGACAAAAGGCAATTTAGGCTTCAGGCGATTTCATCTTCGGGGGGAAAAAAAAGTTGGAACTGAATGTGGATTACTGATGCCGGGATATGATTTCGAGCAGCTGATTCGATTAATGAACACCTAAGAAAAAAACAATAAACGAAAATCCACAAAATTCATTTAAACATAAAAAAGGCTGTCCTTTTTGAAGTCTTTAATTACTTCTAGGACAGCCCCTTCCTTTTTCTGACTACACATTTATTAAAGACATAAGTCAATATCAGTTTGTCATTGTACCAAGGATTGTAGTATGATTATTAGCATATTAAATTGATAAATCGGGATTTGTTGGAGAGAGTGTGATGATTAGACTAAGACCATATAAGCCTTCTGATGCAAAAAGTATCGTATCGTGGTGTAAGGATGAGAAGACATTCCTGCAATGGGGTGGTGACCACTTTGGGGCTTTCCCCATTTCGGAAGATACAATGAACCATAAGTATTTACGTGAGAATGGGGATTGCATAGAAGAAGATAATTTCTATCCGTTTACTGCGTTTGATGATGAGGGGATTGCTGGGCATTTTATCATCCGCTATCTACATGGGGATAATAAGATTCTTCGATTTGGATGGGTTATTGTTGATGATACTAAACGTGGACATAAGTATGGGCAGAATATGCTCCGTTTGGGATTGAAGTACGCATTTGAAATCATGCAGGCTGACGTGGTGACGATTGGCGTATTCGAAAACAATATTTCTGCGTATAAGTGTTATCTATCTGCGGGTTTTCATAGATCAAAAGATCAGCCGAATGTGATCGAGAATATCCATGGAGAATCATGGAAAATTATTGAGTTGGAATTATCAAAGAAAGAATATATGTCATAGGGACAAATTCAAGTTTTTCGAGATGAATGCTGGAACACAAAATCGGAAGTTATGATATGTGTGCTTGACAAAAATACTCCTATATCGTAGTATAAAACTACGATATAGGAGTATTAAATTATGAAGACAAATGGTGGATTTCTTGTTACAAAAATAAAACAGCTGGGTGATCGTATATTTGAAAGGATACTGGCAGAAAAAAACATTGATGCATTTAACGGAGCTCAGGGAAGGATTCTTTAT
>Ga0247608_10000973_pt1 | contig 42461 bp, 26 predicted proteins | sample 176DNAGHGlowgp2_FD_193490 | JGI IMG/M metagenome (GOLD analysis project Ga0247608, IMG submission 193490) | Sheep rumen microbial communities from Palmerston North, Manawatu-Wanganui, New Zealand - 1766 DNA GHGlow gp2 | ecosystem: Host-associated > Mammals > Digestive system > Stomach > Rumen ...
AATTGAAAGTTTTAGGGGAGGAGTTTGAGGTGACTCCCCGCAGTGCGGGGAGATGTCGCGTAGCGACAGAGGGGACCCGACGCTGTTAGCGGGGACCCTTTTTCAAAAGGGTCCTCCTCAACAGATATCCATAATACTTCCGTATAGGTATAGCACCTAATCCGCAGCCTCTTTTTCTGTTATTCGTTATCTTCGTTGTTCTCGTCTGTGATGTCGGGCTCAGCAGCCTCGGGCACCTCCTCGAAGGAGATGTCCTCCGCGGGAGCCTCAGCCTCGGGAGCGCTTACCGCCCTTCCGCCGAGGAAGCCCGAGAGAATGCCTCTGATGTCCACGCCTGTCGCCTCGGAGAGACCGTCGGTGACTCTTGTGGTGGAGCTGATGATGTCGCCAACCATTCTGCTTGAATTGCCGTCGCCGTACATGGTGATGCGGTCAACATTCTCAAGAGGAGCGGCAGCGTTCTTTACTACCTCGGGCAGAGCCTTGAAGTACATCTCAAGCACAGCAGCCTCGCCGTACTTCTTCATAGCCTCAGCCTTGGCATTGATGCCCTCCGCCTCGGCAAGACCTTTTGCGCGGATCGCGTCCGCCTCAGCCTTACCTACAGCAGCGATACCCTCAGCCTCCTGCATACGTGCGAACTTCGCAGCCTCTGCCTCAGCCTTCTGAGCCTCAGCTTCCTGCTCCCTCTGGAAGCGGTCAGCCTCAGCCTCCTTTTTGAGCTGATAGAGCTTCGCGTCAGCCTCCTGCTGAGCCTTGTAGCGGTCAGCCTCAGCCTTCTTCTTAATCTCGGCGTCGAGAGCCTTTTCCTTTACCTCAGCTTCCTTCGCCTTGAGCTCTACGTCCTTCTCGGAAGCAGCGATATTGGCGTTAGCCTTGCTTACCTCAATGGTCTTGCGCTGCTCTTCCTTCTGAATCTCGTAAGCGGCGTCTGCGATAGCGAGCTGAGTATCAGCCTCGCGCTTCAGCTCCGCCTGACGGATAGCGAGCTCGTTATTCTTCTGAGCTATCTCGGTCTCAGCGAGCACCTTCGCGTCGTTGGCTTCCTTCTTTGCCTGAGCCTTTGCAATCTCGATTTCCTTCTCGGATTCAGCCCTTGCAATGGCAGCCTTCTTCTGAATTTTCGTGGTGTTGTCGATACCGAGATTCTCGATGAGGTTCTGGTCGTCGGTGAAGTTCTGAACGTTGAAGGAAACTATTTCAAGTCCCATTCTGTTGAGGTCGGGAGCAGCGTTCTCCTGAACCTTCTCAGCGAAAGCCTTGCGGTCGTTGACCATAGCCTCGAGAGTCATCTGTCCGACTATCTCACGCATATTGCCTTCGAGCACCTCACGCGCTACCTTTGCAACGTATGTGGTGTCCTTGTTGAGGAAGTTCTCAGCGCCGAGCTTGATGAGAGCAGGGTCGCTGCTGACCTTTACGTTTACATTCGCGTCAACGTTGATATTGATGTAATCGGCGGTGGGAACAGCGCTCGACGTCTTTACGTCAACGGCGATGAGCTGTAATTTCAGCTTATCTACGCGCTCAAAGAACGGGATGCGGATGCTTGCCTTGCCGATGATTATCTTGCGTCTCAGACCCGAGATTATGTATGCGGTGTCGGGGGGAGCCTTGATGTATCCCATGGCGAGAATGATAGCGAAGAGTGCGATACCCGCTGCAACAGCTATCGCGATAACGAGTTCGATGGGGAAATCCTTTAACATAGTGTACCTCCCTTTCTGGTCTATGCGGATTTGTTTGTGATGTACACCGTCCGTGTACAATGAGCATTATACACTGTCCGCGAATACTTGTCAATACCCCTCCAAATGACGATATATGTACAAATACTACGATTCCAGATACAAAAATATATAGCTTTTTCCGCAAAATATAAGTTCGTTTGAACCTATACTAAGTTCACGTGACAAAGCTGAGCCCGCGGCAGATTTTTGCCATATAAAAAAATCCATGTCATTATTCCGACAAAATATGCATTTGTTCTGTGGTATAATAGCTTGTAACTATGATTCGGAGTGTGATAAATATGAACAAGCTATCGGACGCCCTGCGCCTCCCCGCAGTCAGGACTGCCGCTGCCCTCCTGACCTCCTTTGCGGGAGGCTTCATTTTCTCGGGGACTGCCCTCGCGGGGGCAGCCTCATTCGCTGACATCTCCCTCGCGGGAGCACTCGACCTTCCCTACGCAGCGGCAGCTCTCGCAGGAGCCATAGTCCGCGGTGTTTCGACAGATTCCGTGGGGCGCGGCATAGTCAAAACAGCCGCGATAGCATTCATCGTGATAGCAAAGCTGTTCTCGGGCGCACGTAGCTCTCCCTTGCGCTGCGGTATCATCACTGCGGTATGCGTTATGCTCTCGGGGACGTCCGTGTCCGCCCTCATCGGCGAGCTCCCGCAAAAGCTCATTTTCTACGGCTTCTATGCAGCCGTTTCAGGCTTCGCTGCCTACTGCGGAGCAGAGCTGCTAAACAGTCTCAGGCAAGAACACGTCATATCATTATCGGGATTTTCAGGCGGGTGTTATGCAGTGATATATATAGTATACATCGCCTCGCTGTACTCCCTCCGCCTTCCCTCTGTGAATGCGGGAGCCGTCCTCGGCATAGCTGTGACCGCACTCGCCGCCTACTCCTACGGCAGTGCGGGAGGCGCGATATGCGGCGCTATGACGTCATTTGCGGCGGCTCTCGTCTCCCCGAAGGAGTGCATCGCCTCGGCTGTTTTCCCCGCCGCAGGACTGTTCGCGGGTCATGTCCGCAAGGGCAAGCCCCTCCTAACGGCGCTGATTTTTGCGGCTCTGTGCTACTCGCTGAGCGTGCTCACGGGTGCTCCGCGCGACGGCTCCGACATCACGCTCAGCGTCCTCATCGGAGCGGGCATTTTCATCGCCGCAGCGCCCTATTTCTCGGACAAATGGGTCTCCGCCGAGTCTCCCTGCGAGCACGTCAGCGGGAGCTCCGACGCTGTACGCATCGGCTTTCTCTCGGACGTGATAGACGCCGTCCGCACCGACGCTGTGAAGCTCTCCGCGGCGCTCAGTGCAGCCGAATCCTCCGACCGCCGAAGCTCTCCCGAGGTTTGCGGGAGCTGCTCGCGCGGGACGTCCTGCCGCCGCATAGACATGGAAGCCGCAGACGAGTTAGCGCCCGATATACCGCAGTCCTGCGTCCGCAAGCGCGAGCTGACCGAGGAGCTTGAGCAGCTCCGCGAGATGCGCATCGCCGACCGCCTGCTCCGCCTCCGACGCTCACGCGACAGGAGCCTCCTCAGCGAGCAGATGAAGCTGACGGGCGAGGTGCTCCGCACAGCCTCAGTCGAGCGCGGGATACGCCCCTCGGGACGCACCGCCGCAAAAATAATCGACCTCCTCTCAGCGCACGGGATTGCCCCGCTCCGTGCGACGGCGGGCTATAATTCGGCAAACAGGCTCGCAGTCGAGCTCTACTACAGCACCGAGACTACGGGGCTGAGCGCCTCCCGCATACGCGACCTCATCGCCGACGGGCTGGGTCTCGACCTCACTGCCGCCGCCCCTGTCAGCTCCGCGGAGGAGCTCCGCCTCTGCTTCTACGAGAAGCCCGAGTACACCGTCGAGGTCTATTCTGCGTCGGTCTGCGCGGAGGGCTCGGAGGTCAGCGGCGACAGCACCGCGGTCTTCACTGACGGCGGCGGCATCTGCTACATCACGCTCTCCGACGGCATGGGCACGGGCAAGAGCGCCGCGGTCGACTCGCACATGGTCATCGCACTCTTCCGCCGTCTCGTCTGCGGAGGCATGGACTGCGTCACAGCAGTGAAGCTGGTCAACTCGGTCATGGTGGGCAAGTCCCGCGACGAGTCCTTCGCCACGTTTGACGCGCTCCGCTTTGACCCCGACGCGCACACACTCACAGTGCTGAAGTCGGGAGCGGCGGCAACGCTTATACGCCGCGGGGACGAGGTGATAAAGGTCTCGGCTTCGACCTTCCCCGTCGGGATAAACGAGGCGGCGGAGGTCTATACGGCGGAGCACGAGCTCAGCGAGGGAGACATGGTCGTCGCCTTCTCGGACGGCATAAGCGAGAACGAGTTCCCGTTTATCCGCGAGCTGCTTTTAGGTGACGGCGACATAAAGGAGATAGTCCGCGAAACAGCGCTGAAATCCGCTGCATTCGCGAAGTCCGCGCACACGGACGACGTAACCGTTATAGGAGTAAAAGTTTTAAAAAATAAACAATCTATATAAAATTTTGATAGAGATATACACCTTGTGTGCATATTCACAACGAAACGCCCATAGCAGGCAGATTCGGTGTGGCAAAGTGCACAGAAGAACACCTCTAAATTTATCGTATTAACTGAATTTTTATGCTGATTTACGAAAATGCTTGAATAATTACGCCGATTCTGATAAAATGTATATTAGCAAAGGAGGCTGAATTATGTCTGTTATCAATAATAATCCCAACGATTTTCCGCTCTATCTGTTTTACCAGGGCAAGAACTGCGAAGCCTGGAAATTTTTCGGCGTTCACAGCAGAAAAAAGGGCAGAGGCACCTTCTATACTTTCAGAGTTTGGGCTCCTAATGCTGTAAGCGTTTCTGTCGTCGGCGACTTCAACGGCTGGGACAGGAGCAAGAATCCCTGCAAGCTCATTGCGGACGGCATCTGGGAAGCAGAGATATCCAAGCTGAAACAGTTCGATACTTACAAATACAGCATAGAGACCAAGGACGGCAGGACCCTCCTCAAGGCTGACCCCTATGCGGCTCACTTCGAGACCCGCCCCGGTACTGCGTCCAAGATATACGAGAGCAGCTTTGAATGGAACGACGATGACTGGTACGCCAAAAAAGCTGCCGCAAGCATATACAAGAGCCCCGTCAACGTCTACGAGGTGCATCTCAGCTCGTGGAAAAACTACGGCAACGACATCTACATGGACTACAGGACCTTCGCAAAGCAGATAATCCCCTATCTCAGGAAGATGTCCTATACGCATATCGAGTTCATGCCGCTGACCGAGTACCCCTACGACGGCTCGTGGGGATATCAGGTGACGGGCTACTTCGCCCCTACCTCACGCTACGGTACTCCCGATGACTTCCGCGCTATGGTGGAGGCGTTCCACGATGCGGGGATAGGCGTTATCCTCGACTGGGTGCCCGCTCACTTCCCGAAGGACGAGGCTGGTCTGTACGAGTTCGACGGCACCTGCTGCTACGAGTACACCGACGACCGCAAGAAGGAGCACAAGGCATGGGGCACGCGCGTGTTCGACTACGGCAAGGCCGAGGTCTGCTCGTTCCTCATATCGAGCGCAAACTACTGGTTCACCGAGTTCCACATCGACGGTCTGCGCGTTGACGCGGTAGCCTCGATGCTCTACCTCGACTACGACCGCCGCGACGGCGAATGGGCTGCCAACATCAACGGCGGCAACGAGAACCTCGAGGCTGTTGCCTTCCTGAAACGCCTGAACGAGGCTGTCTTCTCGAAGCACCCCGACGCTCTCATGATAGCCGAGGAATCAACAGCGTGGCCTCTCGTGACCAAGCCCACCGACATCGGCGGTCTTGGCTTCAACTTCAAGTGGAACATGGGCTGGATGAACGATATGCTCAGCTATATGAGCCTCGACCCCATTTACCGCTCATTCAACCACGACAAGCTCACATTCTCATTCTTCTACGCATTCTCCGAGAACTATATCCTGCCTATCTCGCACGACGAGGTAGTGTACGGCAAGTGCTCGATGATAAACAAGATGCCCGGCGAGTACGAGCAGAAGTTCGCGTCATACCGTGCCTTCCTCGCTTATATGATGGCTCACCCGGGCAAGAAGCTGCTCTTCATGGGACAGGAATTCGGTCAGATGAACGAGTGGAACTACAAGCGGCAGCTCGACTGGGACCTCCTCAATTTCGACGCTCACCGCGACCTGCTCAAATTCAATGAGAAGCTCAACAAATTCTACGCCGAGAACGCTCCCCTGTGGCAGAACGACGACTCGTGGGGCGGCTTCAGCTGGATATCCAACGACGACTACAAACAGAGCGTCATCGCGTTCAGACGTATCGACGACAACGGCGAGGAGATAATTGCTGTATGCAACTTCGTACCCGTTGAGCGCCGTGACTACCGCATAGGCGTCCCCGCACAGGGCACGTACAAGGTCGTATTCAACTCCGACGCGGCAGAATTCGGCGGCGCGGGACTCGCAGAGAAGTCCTACAAGTCCGAGGCGATAGGTATGCACGGATTCGACGACAGCATATCGCTCACACTCGCTCCCCTGTCGGTGATGTACCTCAAGGCTGCTCCCGCAAGGAAGCGCGCCGAGAAGTCAGCGGCAACCGCAAAGAAGGCAAAAGCTCCTGCAAAGAGGAAAAAGACCTCCGCAGCAGATAAATAATACAGACACACTGGAGGAATAATATGTACACTAAGAAAAAAGTCGTAGCAATGCTGCTTGCGGGCGGTCAGGGAAGCAGACTGTATGCGCTGACCAAGAACGTTGCAAAGCCCGCAGTACCATACGGCGGCAAGTACCGCCTGATAGACTTCCCGCTCTCGAACTGCACCAATTCGGGAATCGATACAGTCGGCGTGCTCACGCAGTACCAGCCCCTCGTGCTCAACGAGTACATCGGCAACGGTCAGCCGTGGGACCTCGACAAGCTCAACGGCGGCGTTCATGTTCTGCCCCCGTATGAGACGCAGGCAGGCGCTTCGTGGTACGAGGGCACAGCTAACGCTATCTACCAGAATATGCGCTTCATCGAGAGATACGACCCCGAGTACGTAGTTGTGCTCGGCGGCGACCACATCTACAAAATGGACTACTCCAAGATGGTGGACTTCCACATCGCGAACGAGGCTGACTGCACTATCTCCGTCATCGACGTCCCGCTCGCAGAGGCTTCACGCTTCGGCATCATGATTTGCGACGAGCAGAATCAGGTCATCGACTTCGTCGAGAAGCCCAAGGAGCCCAAGTCCACGCTCGCATCAATGGGCATCTACGTGTTCAGCTGGGACAAGCTGAAGAAGTACCTCATCGAGAACGAGGAGGACGCCAATGCCAAGCGCGACCGCGGCGAAGCATGGTCGAAGGACTTCGGCAAGGACATCATCACCTCCATGCTCCGCGACAAGCAGCGCCTCTTCGCTTACGAGTTCGAAGGCTACTGGAAGGACGTAGGAACTCTCGATTCGCTCTGGGAGGCTAATATGGACCTCCTCAGCCCGAGCGTGCCCCTCGACCTCTACGACAAGAGCTGGAAGATATACTCCCGCAGCAGCTACAGCCCGCCGCAGTACGTCGGCAACAACGCTTCTATCGAGAACTCGATGATAGCAGAGGGCAGCTCTGTGGACGGCTCAGTTGACTTCTCTATCCTCTTCGCAGGCGTTACCGTCGAGGAGGGAGCTACCGTAAACTACAGCATTATCATGCCCGGCACCGTTATCAAGTCGGGCGCGGTGATAGAGTACGCCATAGTCGGAAGCGACTGCGTCATAGAGAGCGGCGCTCATATAGGCAAGAGCCCCGAGCAGGTAGAAAACAGGGACGACTGGGGTATCGCAGTCGTCGGACATAACGTTACGGTGTCTGAGGGCAAGTCTGTCGAGCCCAAGCAGATCATCGGAGAGAATATCTGATCGGAGGAATCATAATGAGCAGTGTAAATTATAACGTTTTAGGTCTTATCTTCGCGAGTATGCACGACTCCTACGTCAGCGAGCTCACGAAGCAGAGGACAATGGGTTCGATACCCTTCGGCGGACGCTATCGCCTGATAGACTTCCCGCTTTCCAACTTTGTAAATTCAGGCGTATCCGAGGTCGGCGTCATCACGAAGTCGAACTACGGCTCGCTCCTCGACCACCTCGGCTCGGGCCGTGACTGGGACCTCTCCCGTAAGAAGGGCGGTCTGCACCTCCTCCCCCCGTACAGCCAGACAGGCGGCATATACAAGGGCAGGCTCGACGCTCTCAGCAATATCTGGGGCTTCGTTGAGCACTCCAACGCCAAGTACGTCATTCTCTCGAACTGCGACGTAGTTGCGACTATCGACTTCACCCCCGTGCTCAAACAGCACAAGGAGACTGAGGCTGACATCACCCTCATCTACAGCAAGGGCTTCTACGACAGCGAGAAGAACAACTGCGCTACTATACTCGAATTCAACGAGGACAACACCCTCGGCGGCGTACTCGTTGACCCCGTGATATCGGGCGAGTGCAACCAGTGGCTCGATATGATGATAGTCACCAAGGACTTCCTCAAGAAAATAGTATCCGACGCCGCGAGCCGCAATCTCTACAGCTTCACGCGCGAGATACTCCAGAACAGCTCAAACGATTACAAAATACTCGGCTATGAGCACAAGGACTTCTTCGTGCGCATAGACAGCGTACAGAACTACTACCTCGCGAACAGGATGCTCCTCGAAAAAGAGAAGAGAGATGCGCTGTTCAGGACAGGTCAGCCCGTCTACACCAAGATAGGCGACAATGCTCCCGTAAAGTACGGTCTCGAATCGAGCATAAAGGACTCGCTCATAGCTGACGGCTGCGTCATCGAGGGTACGGTCGAGAACTCTATCCTCTTCCGCGGCGTAAGAGTCGGAAAGGGCGCTGTCATCAGGGATTCAGTCATCATGCAGGCTACCAAGATAGGCAGCAATTGCAGCATATCCTCCGTTATCACCGACAAGAACGTCGAGATAAGCGACAACAAGGTGCTGACGGGCTCTGAGACATATCCGCTGTATATAGGCAAAAACGGTAAGATCTAAGGATCAGGTGGTTCACGTATGAAAATACTATTTGCTGCCAGCGAGGCTGTGCCGTATGCAGCCTCGGGCGGTCTCGCCGATGTAGCAGGCTCGCTCCCGAAGGCGATAAGCGCCAAGGGTCACGAGTGCGCGGTCGTAATACCGCTGTATCAGTCTATCAAGCCCGAGCTTCGCGAGGATATGGAGTTCATCACCAATATCACCGTAGACGTGTCGTGGCGAAAGCAGTACTGCGGTATCTACTGCGCCGAGCGCGACGGAGTGACCTACTACTTCATCGACAACGAATATTACTTCCACAGAGACGGTATGTACGGCTTCTACGACGACTGCGAGCGCTTCGTTTTCTTTGACCGCGCAGTCCTCGAAATGATAAAGCACATCAGATTCAAGCCCGATATAATCAACTGCAACGACTGGCAGACCGCGCTGATACCCGTATATTATCAGATATACTATAAGTATCAGCAGGGCTATGACGGCATAAAGACCGTGTTTACCATACACAACATCGAGTATCAGGGCAAATACGGCAAGGAGGTACTCAACGAGGTAATGGGCATCCCCTCCTATAATGCGGGACTGCTCGAGTACGACGGGTATATCAATATGCTCAAGGGCGCGCTCGAGACCTCGGACAAGCTCATCACCGTCTCCCCGAGCTATGCGTGGGAGATACTCGACCCGTGGTACGCCCACGGACTCGACCGCATACTCGTCACCAAGCAGTACAAGCTCCAAGGCATAATGAACGGCATCGACACCAAGCTCTACGACCCGTCGCACGACCCCTGCATCGCATGGCGCTATACGGCGGACGACCTTTCGGGCAAGGTGAAGTGCAAGAGGGAGCTCCTCAGCGAGCTCGGTATGCACGACAACGGCGAGCCGCTCATCGGCATCGTTACGCGCTTCGTAAGACATAAGGGCATCGACCTTATCCGCTGTGTATTCGAGGAGATAGTCAGAAGCGGCGTGAAGTTCGCAGTCCTCGGAAGCGGCGAGAAAATGTACGAGGACTTCTTCCTCGAAATGGCGCGCCGCTATCCCGAGAGCGTGGCAGTAAACGTCGGATTCATCCCCGAGCTGTCGCATAAGATATACGCGGGCTCAGATATGTTCCTGATGCCGTCACAGAGCGAGCCGTGCGGTCTGGCACAGATGATAGCCATGCGCTACGGCACTATCCCGATAGTACGCGAGACAGGCGGTCTGCGCGACTCCGTCCGCGACAACGGCGGAGAGAACGGCAACGGCTTCACGTTCAAGACCTACAACGCCTTCGATATGCTCGACGCGGTATGGCGTGCAAAGCGCGACTACTACGACTCCGACTGCTGGGAGGCTCTCGTCAAGCGTGCGATGAGCTGTGATTTCAGCTGGTCGTCATCAGCCGATACCTATATCGAGACATTTGAAGACATGATAAAAGAGCAGTAAGTTTAAAACTTGTCTGCACAAAAAGCACTATTTAAGGCTCTCCGCAATGGGAGCCTTATTTTTTTGTCAGCTTGTACGTACAAATTATCCGATGCCCGAATGGTAAAATAGTGACATTGGGTGCATATTGCTCAAACCATTTATTGCGGCGAAAAAACCGCTTGTTTTACGTTTTTACGTGCTAAAACAGTCAGATATTGCGGAAGGTTTGCTAAATAATTCGACTTGTTAAAAACGTGAATTTCACAAAAAAATGCTATAAATATTCAAATCGTACACCAATTCTGCGTTTTTTCGGTTGTCAAACACGATGAAGAAATGTACAATAATATTAATAGAATATTAACATAAGATAAGAAACGATCTTAGGAGGGTTAATCATGAATGTATTTAAACGTATACTGTCGGGCGCAGTTGTATCAGCTGTAGCCGCGACGTGCGTAGGTACCGTTATGCCCCAGATAAAGAACGACGTTGTTTCTCTCGAGGCTTCCGCCGCGGGAACCGTAAACAACCCTATCATCTGGGCTGACGTCCCCGACGACGACATCATCCGCGTCGGCGATACCTACTACATGGTAAGCACTACCATGTTCTTCAGCCCCGGCGCTCCCATTATGAAGTCCAAGGACCTCGCAAACTGGGAGATATGCAACTACGTGTTCGATACATACGCTAACGGCGATGTCCAGAATCTCGCCAACGGCAAGCACGACTACTCCCACGGTCAGTGGGCAACCAGCCTCCGCTACAACGAGAAGAAGAAAAAGTTCTACGCCTTCTTCGGAAGCTACGGCTCGGGCAAGTCGTACATCTGCTCCACTGACGATATCGAAAACGGCGATTGGTCACGCGTTGAGCTCAACGGTATGTACCACGACGCTTCCATCCTCTTCGATGACGACGGAAGGAACTACCTCGTTTCGGGTGCAGGCGGTACCTGCAGCATCAAGGAGTTCAACTCCGATATGACAGGCTGGAAGTCGGGCGGACTTGAGAAGCAGCTCTTCAAGACCAACTTCAATAACCTCGCAGGCGAGGGCTGGCATATCCAGAAAATCAACGGCTGGTACTACATCTTCGGTATCGCATGGCCTTCGGGTCACGGACGTCTCGAGTTCGTGTACCGCTCAAAGAGCCTCACAGGCAACTGGGAAAGCAAAACTATCCTTGACTCAGGTCTGGGTACCTACGGAAGCGGATGCGCTCAGGGCGGTATCGTTGATACTCCCGACGGAAAATGGTACGGTCTCCTGTTCCAGGACCACGGCGCTGTCGGACGTATACCTGTTCTCGTTCCCGTTAATTGGCAGAATGACTGGCCGATGATGGGCGTTAACGGCAAGGCTCCGATAACTCTCGACCTCGGCACGAACAAGGGTACTGATGTCGCAGGTGACGACAGCTTCGATTATACTTCCAATGACCTTGCTCTTGAGTGGTCATGGAACCACAATCCCGATAACACAGCATGGTCTGTTACTGAGCGTCCCGGCTGGCTCCGTCTCAAGAACAAGCACACTGCTACCCATCTGCTCAACGCACGCAATACTCTGACAATGCGTACAGAGGGCCCTGCTTGCAGCAGCTATATCAAGCTCGACACGAAGAATATGAAGCCCGGCGACTATGCTGGTCTTTCAGCGTTCCAGCTCAAGTACGGCTGTATCGGCGTAAGAGTTGACGACAGCGGAAACAAGAAGATATATATGTCTGTGAATACAGGAAACGATGTTCCGTCATCATCCAACAAGATAGTTGCTGAACAGAACCTCAACGGCGACGAGATTTACGTAAAGGTAGATTTCAAGTTCGCTAACATTAACAGCGACGGAAGCTCCTCCAACAACATAGACAAGGCTAACTTCTACTACTCATACGACGGTCAGAACTGGACCAAGCTCGGTCAGGAACTCTCAATGACCTACGACCTCAAGCTCTTCACAGGCTACCGCAGCGGTATCTACAGCTATGCTACAAAGACCACAGGCGGCTATGCTGATATCGACTTCTTTGAGTACGACCGCCAGATGTATAACGGCTGCGACGGCAGCAAGGTCCTCAGCGGTACTCCCGTTGTTATAGAGCCCGATGAGAACGGCTACTACTTCCACAATACTTTTGAAAACAGCACTGAATCATGGACAGGCAGAGGCTCAGCTTCTGTTGAATCCAGCAGCAAGAGCAAGTACGAGGGAAGCAAGGCTCTCTACTGCTCAAGCAGAGCTTCTTCATGGAACGGCGCTTCACGTACACTCAATAACAAGGCATTCAAGCCCGGCGAGGAGTACAGCTTCAGCGTCGATGTAATGTACGACGAGGGAAGCTCCGATTCACAGCTCTTCTACCTCACACTCCAGTACACAGACGCGAGCGGCGAGACCGTTTACGATAAGATTGCTAAGAGCGAGGTCGCAAAGGGTGAGTGGGTACAGCTCGCCAATACGAACTACAAGATGCCCGAGGGCTCAGGCTACCAGTTCTACGTTGAGACAGACGACGGAACAGACAGCTTCTACCTCGACGAGGCTATCGGCGGCGTTGCAGGCACAAAGATTGACGGTCCCACACCTGTGACTACCACTACTACAACTACCACAACGACTACCACAACAACTACTACAACCACAGCTACAACAACCGCTGAAACTACAACAGCTAAGCCGTCAGATACACTTTACGGCGACGCTAACAAGGACGGCAAGGTTTCCGTTGCGGACGCAGTTGCTATCCTCCAGTATGTTGCTAACAAGGATAAGTTCAACCTCGATGCACAGGCTCTCGACAACGCCGACGTATACAACAGAGGCGACGGCGTAACAGCAAGAGATGCTCTGTCCATCCAGAGACTTGACGCTGCTATAATCAGCAAGCTCCCCGAGAGCATCATGGAGGGCGGCGATGTAACTACCAAGACTCCCGAGACAACTACAGCGGAAGCTAACACAACTTCCACTACAACAACTACAACAACAACTACTACCACTACTACATCAACTACAACAGCTCCCGCTCCCACAATAAACACCAAGACAGAGTCCTTCGAGTCTGGCAACGGCAGCTGGGAAGGCAGAGGCGGCGCTTCCGTCTCCTCCGAGAAGAACCACTACTACTCGGGCAATAACTCAGTCAAGGTATCGGGCAGAACAGCTGCTTGGAACGGTATCAGCTACACGCTCGGAAGCGATTTCGAGGCTGGCAATACCTACAGCTTCTCCGCAGCAGTTATGCAGCCCACAGACTCCGCACAGGAGCTGAAGCTCCAGCTCCAGTATACAGACGCTTCCGGCGAGACTGCATACGACAATATCGCTAAGGCTTCAGCTAAAGGCAAGGAGTGGACAAAGCTCGAGAATTCGGCTTACACTATCCCCGAGGGCGCTACAGACCTCGTATTCTACATCGAATCCACTGACGGCACATTCGCATTCTACGTTGACGATGTACAGTTCGCATCCAAGGGCGTGACCTCCAAGGTAACGACAGGCGGCGGCAAAGTCGGCGAATTCAAAACTTTCGACTACGACCCTGCTGTTCAGTATCACGAACCGAACAGACCGAACGAGAACTACCTCGATCCTATTTCTGAGGCAGGTAAGATAACCAAGGAAACATATTCCGGTATCAGAGGAACAAAGAGCCTCAACGTTTATACTCCTTACGGCTACGATCCTTCCAAGAAGTACAACATCTTCTACCTTATGCACGGCGGAAGCGAGCACGAGAATTCAGCTCTCATTGACTCAAAGGTCGGTAATATCCTCGACCATATGATAAAGAACGGCGAACTCGAGCCCCTCATCGTTGTTGCACCTACATTCAACGGTTCAGGAAGCTCAGCTGAGAATTTCTATGAAGAATTCCGTGCAAGCGTTGTTCCTTTCGTTGAAGGCAAATACTCCACATATGCCAATTCTACATCTGAAGCTGACCTCAAGGCTTCAAGAATGCACCGTGCATTCGGCGGCTTCTCGATGGGCGGCGGTACAACTTGGAAAGTAGCAAACAACTGCATGGACATCGTAGGCTACTTCATGCCTCTGTCCGGTCACAACTGGGACGGCGTTTCAGGTCTCACAAAGGAGATAGATAAACTCGGCTTCACTCCCAGAGATTACTTCATCTTCGCGTGCACAGGCTCGGAGGATATAGCACACGGAAATATGGTTCCCCAGATGAACGCTATGAAGAGCGATACAAAGCACTTCGTTTACACAAGCGACTTCTCAAAGGGCAACTTCTACTTCCTCGATGCCCCCGGAAAGACACACTGGTGGGGCGTTGTAAGATGGTACGTCTATGACGCACTCCCCTATTTCTTCCACGAGAATCAGTAAATAAGATTTAACCTCTCCCAAGGGACGTTCTTCGGAACGTCCCTTATTTTTGTGCTCAATGAAAAGCCCCTCTATAAGGGGTGCAAAAAAGGCATTTTTGCAATGTAAAACCGTTGATTATTGAAAAAGTTTTTAGAACTTTGTATGAGTGCACAAATCAGGAGGTTAATAATTGTTCCAATCAAACAATAATGTGTAGGAACTGATGCCCACATCAGCCCAAAACAAAAGAGCGGGGCGATGCAGGCATCGCCCCTACGGCAGTTTAACTGTATGGGCAAACTATTGTCTGCCCGCTCCCAAAACGGACTGCCTGAGCAAAGGAAGCCCTTGCTATTTCACGCCGATTGTGCTATTATTATAGTATCATTTGACATAAGGGGTGGTCATTCATGAAACACAGCATCACACGCACTCTTCTTTCCGCAGCAGCTGCGGCAGCTCTGTGCTGCTCGCTCAGCATAAACACTGTTCAGGCTCTCGCAGAGGAGCTCGCTCCGCCTGCCGTCAGCTATGATGACAGCGAGCTCGGCGACTTCATCGTCAGGCTCGCGGGCGACGCTGTACTCGCTGCGCCCGAGGCAAGCGGACAGGGTGCCGACTACATCGACACAGACGCAGCACAATCCGCCGAGGACAGCCTCCGCTCCGCACAGGACAGGGTCGCGAAGCGTATCCGCAGGCTCTATCCAGAGTTCGAGATAAAGCGCCGCTTCACCCTCACTGCCAACGGCTTCTCATGCAGACTGCCCGAGAGCATCATCCCCGATATTGAGGCTGACCCGCTCGTTGAGGAGGTCTCCCCCGTCAGGACGGACTTCATGTCCGAGCCGCAGCTCGCCACAGCGCGTGAGCTCGGCGGTATCACCGACTTCTGCAATAACACCGACTGCACGGGCGAGGGCGAGGTCATCGCCGTGATTGATACGGAATTTGACGTCACGCACGATATGTTCGCCGCTATGGAAGGCAAAGAAGCGCGCATCACCAAGGACGACGTCTTCGCGATAAGCAGAAAGGCGGGCTTCTCGTCCAAGCTGAGCTCCGACAAGGTCTACCTCAGCAACAAGGTGCCCTTTGCATATGACTACAGCGACGACACGCCCTATACCCTCAACGACAACAGCCGCTACCACGGCACACACGTCAGCGGTATCGCTGCGGGCAACCGCTTCACCACCTCCGACGGCAAGGAGATATCGGGAGTTGCTCCCGACGCACAGCTCCTTATGCTCAAAGTCTACGGCTTTGCCAGCGGCTCTGCGGGAATATCCGTCTCCGATGAAGCTATCGCTGCCGCTATCGAGGACGCCGTCAAGCTCAAGGCTGACGTGATAAATATGAGCTTCGGACGCGTGTATGAATACTATGACTCCCTCTTCTACGCCGACGCTATCGCTGCCGCAGAAAATGCGGGAGTTACTCTGTGCGCGTCTGCGGGCAACAACGCCAACGACCGCCTCGGACGCGGCAGGCTCATCTCCACCGAGGACATCGACACGGGCAATATCAGCGAGCCCTCAATTTTCCCGCAGGTGCTCTCGGTAGCGTCCGCGGACAATACCGTCTCTGTTACGACTCAGCTCATCGCGGGCGAGCTAACGCTCGGCTACTGCGAGTGCGGAGGCAAATACTGCTACGAGAAGCTCAATAAGATGAATTATCCTCTCGTCTTCATTGACTCCTACGACCTCTTTCAGCTGACTGCTTCAAAGGTCAGCGGCAAGATAGTCGCCTTTTCGGGAAGCTCCGAACAGTACCCCTACCTCGATGAGACGTGCAGCAACTACGGCGCGGCAGGTCTTATCATAGCGGACGACTCCACTGCGGACAAGTTCGAGGACTACCTCTACACGACCGAGCTTCCGCTCGCAGCTGTCACGGAGGCGGACTTTGCAAGACTGCGCGAGAGCGGAGCTGAGACGGCGACCTTCACAAGCGAGACTGCTCCCGACAAGCACAGCGGCACGATAAGCGGATTCAGCTCCTACGGCGTGGGTACGAACCTCGACCTCAAGCCCGAAATAATGGGCATAGGCGGCAACGTGCTCTCCGCTAACTACAATAACACGCTGTCCCGTATGTCGGGCACGTCAATGGCTTCGCCGTATGTCACGGGCTGTGTGGCTCTATGCGACCAGATGCTGAAAAAGCAGGGCGTGGAGCTCACAGGCGCCGAGAGACCGCAGAGGATAAAGAATATCCTCATGAACTCCGCTGTTCCCTACTCCGACGACGGTGTAATAATCAGCCCGAGACGTCAGGGCGCGGGACTTGCCGCGCTCGACAAGGCTGCGAACGACAAGGTCATCATGACGGGCAGCTCGGGAAAGGCGGATATCGAGCTCCGCGACGGTGTCGGCGATTCATTCTCCTTCGAGCTCAATATCTCCAACATCAGCGATGAGGACGTCACCTTCCCCTACTCCGATATCTCGCTCATCACCGACGGCTACTACTGCGACAAGAGCTCCAGAAAGAACTACATATCAGGGCAGACGTTTCTGCCCTCCGAGAACGACCTCGGCAGTGATATCACCGTACCTGCGGGCAAGACCGTAACCAAGACCATCACCGTGGAGCTCGACTCCGAGCAGACTGCGGAGCTCGACAAGGTGTTCACGAACGGCTTCTTCGTCGAGGGCTATGTGACCCTCCACGGAGCCGCGAACTGCTGCGATATCTCAGTGCCGCTCCTCGGCTTCCGCGGTGACTGGTGCAGCGTGCCGGTACTCGACCTTGACAGGTTCCCGCTGCTCCCGAAGGCAACCATAGGCGTCAACGAGCTCCGAACCGATATCAGCTTCGCAAAGGCTGCGGCTATGATAAGAGACATCGTCGCGGACGACCTCTACCTCCTCTCGCTCGACCCCGACTGCCCCGAGGACTTCCCTAAGACTGCCGAGTTCATGTTCAATGCCCAGCAGAAGGAGGAGTTTCTGAACCTGCGCGACGGCGTCAGCTACTTCTCGCCGAACCAAAACGTTTTCGGCGACTACTTCGGCTGCTACTACGTGCCTGTGCGCGAGGCGGTGTTCTCCGACCTCGAGCTCTATGACGCCGAAGGCAAGCTCCTCTATGATTCGCCGAAGGAGCAGCTCAACAGCTTCAAGACGCAGCTCGCTCTCCTGCCGTATGAGACGTATGACCTCCCCGACGGCAGATATACAAGCAAGCTCAACGCGTACATAGAGTACGGCGCGGGCAAGGAAAAGACACAGACCTACCCTCTCGAGCTCGCGATAGACAGGGAAGCTCCCGAAGTTGAATACGAAATCATCGAAAAGGACGGCAGGAAGCTCCTTGAGCTGACTGCGACCGATACTGCGCTCGACGGCGTATTCATCATGGGTCTGAAGGCAGAGGAGGAATCCTCCGAAAGCAAGGCGAGCTTCAACGCGCTCGCTATCGCGCAGAGGACGCTCAGCTATGACCCCTTCCTTGATTCGGCTTACCTCGAGACCGACCAGAGGATTTTCAGCGGCTATCTGCACGCGGATACTGACTCGCTGTCCGATATTCAGACAGTCCTCACGGGTCTCGTCAAGCCCAAGAATTACTACAACTACTGCGATATTATCCCCGCAGTCCTCGATAAGAACGGCGTCTTCTCGCTGATGTACGATGTCACGGACTTCAGCGAGTACAGCGTATGCGTGCTCGACCGCGCGCTCAATGAGTTCGACATCGAGACGGGCAGCAATATCCCCGAAGAATTCAAGACGGGCATATGGAAGCTCACGACTCCGTACAATGAGGAGTATTATGAGTTCAGAGGCGACGGCACCCTCACTTTGAAGGACATTCATGACAGATGCGAATACAACGGTAAATATGTCCTCGACGGCGAGCGCTTCGCCTACTCGGTGAACGAAAACTCTAAGACCGAGACTATCATAAAATGGACTGACTCTGAACACGCTGTCTTGCAGTACAAGGACTCTGCTCTCACAGGAACGCTCACATTCATAAGCAGCAATGAGCTGTCGAACTTTGAATTCTACACCGACCCCGAGCTCATGCAGCTCGCGCGGCTGTACTACTATTTCGAGCACGGTGTCATGCCGACGTGGGTAAATGTCGATTACAGCATCGCCGACAGCTCTGTTTCGCTCTCCGTCATGCTCACCACCGAATCCGAAGGCGAAAAGGTGCTCGACGTGTATACGGTCAGCCGCGAGAGCGCCGAAGGTGTCGACATAACGGGCGAGTACGTATGGCTCGTCTCGGCTTCGCGCTTTGAGACAGGCTGCGTGTGGAGCAGCTATACTCCCACGAATGACTACGGTATGGTGCGCGCTTTCGTGTTCAACAACGTCACCGTGGAAGAGGGCAGCGGCGTGTTCGCGTATCAGGCGGACGGTATCGAGCAGGAGTTCGACTGCCAGTTCAAAGGCGATATGGTCATGTTCTCCTTCAACTCCTACGATGATACGTCCGAACCCGTCAGGTCAGCCCGAATAAAGTTCTACAGCCCCGATAATATCACTCTCGAGTGGGACAACGGCTTCGAGGAGATGTTCTACTGCCACCGCGATATCACCTCGATAAGCGAGCTCGGCTATATGACAAATGACAAAATCGCCGAGCTCTCGCGGGAGCTCTATATAAAAACGACGGATATCGTGCCCGATGACGTGCGTGTGAGATACAACGGCGTTGAGGAAATGGTCGCCGTGGATATAATCGTGAAGGACGCGAACGGCATAGAGCAAGTCGTGGATGAATACCGAATCAACGTCGTACATGGCACGGGATTCACTCCCGACGGAAAGCCCGTGAATATCGTGCTCGGCTATTACGGAACGCCGATGTTCGGCGACGTCAACGCTGACAAAAAGGTCGACGCCAAGGACGCCTCGCTGATACTTGTCCACTATGCGCAGATATCAACAGGCTCGAATGGCTGCTTAGACTACAATCAGAGCGAGGTAGCGAACATTAACCTCGATGAAATGATAGACGCAAATGACGCCTCGCTGATACTCGAGTATTACTCGTTCGTCTCGTCGGGCGGAGACGTTGACGATATGAACGATTTCCTCCGCATGAAAAATATGAACACTTTTGACAACTATTACGGAAAGGAAGCATACTCTTGCAAAGCGTGATATTCTTCGACATCGACGGCACACTCATCACTGAGGACGCCCGTCACCTTATCCCCGACAGCACCCGCAAAGCCCTTGAACTTGTCAGGGCTAACGGGCATCTTACCTTCATCAACACGGGACGAACAACGTTCAACGTCCGACCGCAGGTGCGCGAGCTCGGCTTCGACGGGCTCATCTGCGGCTGCGGTACGTATATCGAGTTCGGCGGAGAGGTGCTGCTGTACAATCAGCTCTCGCAGGAGCACTGCCGCAGGACGGCTGCTGCCGTGCGCGAGTGCGGAGTTACTCCCGTATATGAGCACAAGGACGGCTACTTCTTCGACAGGCTCGCTGTCCGCAATGCTGACCTCGAGGACTTCCTCGTCAGCTTCGTCGAGGAGGGCATTCCCGTCGACCGCGATATCTCCGACCCCGAGTTCATCTATGACAAGTTCGTCGTGTGGGAGAATCCACACGCAGATATGGAGCGCTTCCGCCGCGTGATAGGTCGTGACTACGACATGATAGACCGCGGAAACGGCTTCTGGGAGAACGTGCCGCGCGGCTTCTCGAAGGCTACGGCTATGGACTTCATTCTCGATAAGCTCGGTATCCCGCGCGAAAATGCCTACGCTATCGGCGACAGCATGAACGACCTGCCCATGCTCCAAGCCGTAGAGCACAGCATCGCTATGGGCGGCGCGGAGGTCATCTACCCGTATGTTTCATACGTCACGACTCCCATAGAGGAGGACGGCATCTATAACGCACTCACACATTTCGGGCTTTTGCAGGGCTCTGCTCCGACGTCCCGCTGAGTTGTCAATTTCAGCTTGATATTTTCCCGAGTTTGTGCTATACTGTATTCAGATAATTCCAAGGAGGTCTCAGCTATGAGCTACTCATTCAATGCGGAAAAAACCGCAAACGATGTCATCAACTGGGTGAAAACTTACTTCGAGAAGAATGCTTCCCCCTCTACCTACGCTGTTATCGGCATATCAGGAGGCAAGGACAGCTCCGTCGCCGCCGCAGTCTGCGCTAAGGCGCTCGGCAAGGACAGAGTCATCGGCGTGCTCATGCCACAGGGCGAACAGGCGGATATCTCATTCAGCCACCTTCTCGTAGATACCCTCGGCATAAAAAGCTACACAGTCAACATCGGCGAGACTGTCAGCACCTTCATGAACGAGCTCGAAAAGCACATTGAGCCCTCTCAGCAGGCAAGGATCAATACTCCCGCGCGTATCAGAATGACTACCCTCTACGCTATCGGTGCGTGTGTGGGAGCGCGCGTGGTCAACACCTGCAACCTCTCCGAGGACTGGGTCGGCTACTCGACCAAGTTCGGCGATGCGGCAGGCGATTTCTCTCCCCTCTCCGACCTCACCGTCACTGAGGTATTGCAGATAGGCGACTACCTCGGACTCCCGAAGGAGCTCGTACACAAAGTTCCGATTGACGGTCTCTGCGGCAAGACGGACGAGGAGAACCTCGGCTTCACATACGCGGAGCTCGACCGCTATATCCGCGGTCTGACCGACCTCTCCGACAAGCCTGAGCTCAAGGCGAAGATAGACCGTATGCACGCGAACAATCTCCACAAGCTACAGCTCATGCCGAAGTTTGAGTACAAAGCTTGACACAATAATAAATCAGGGGCGGACTCATGTGTCCGCCCCTATATTTGTGTACTGCAAAAAAGCAGGCTCCTCACGGAGCCTGCTTTTATTTACTTCTTCTTTGCGTATGATACGGGAAGGTCGCTCTGCTTTATCTTCTTAGCATCTATCTGCTGGATAGTCAGCGCGTCATTACCCGTGATACCGTCGCCGTTATCGTATACGTCCGCATTCTTTGCGCCCTGAGGCTTAAGTGCGAACTTGTCCTTGTTTGCAAGGCTCTGGAGGATAGCTACTGCGTCTGCTACGGTCACCTTCTTGTCGAGGTTTGCGTCACCCCAGAGGATATCGCCGTCAGCAGCTGTAGTAGTGCTCTTTGTCGTCGTGGCAATGGGCATCGGGTTGTCCTCGGGAGCAGTTCCGTCGGGCTCAATACCCCATACGAGCACGTCGTCAGCGTAGAGCGTAATCTTATCGGTTATCTCAGCTGCTTCGTTCTCGTCCGCGAAGGATACAAGGTCAGCGTAGCTGTAGTCGTTCTTGGAATCCCACAATACGTCGTCATAGGTCTCCTTGTCCTGATTGTAGCCGAGTGCGAACTGGAATACACGGCTTCCGTAGAAGTCGCAGTCCTTCCACTGCATCTCAACGTAGTATGTTCCCTCGTCGTCGTACTTCTGCGGAGGTGTGAACTTGACCTCGTTCTTGTTGTTCGAGTAGCCCTTCTCCTGGTCGTAGTCGATACGGTAGAAGACGTATTCGTCGGGGTCATAGCCTGCGTCAACGAGCTCCTTGACATTGAAGTAGTATCTTGCCTTGAGGTTGCTCTCGAAGCGAGGCGGGTTGACTGTTCTGTTGTATACAACGACCTTGAGCTGAACGCTGCCCTCCTGCTCCTGATTCTTTCCGCCTGCGGCGTAAATGCCTACAGGAAGCGGATTGCCGTCAGCGTCTACCTGGTCGTAGCCAGCCTTTGCGTTTTTGGACATATCAAAGTCGGGATTGATGTGGTTTTCCTTCTCGAACTCCTTGCCCTTTGCTCCGTAGAAGTGGTAGAGACCTGCAAGGTCGCCGCAGAAGCCTGCGTTATAGTCGTCAGTTACCTCGTTGTAGATGTAGTCCTTTGTTTCGTCGTGGTGGAAGTCGTCGAGGTCAGGTCCGCCGACGAGCGCGCCCCAGAGAGTGTGTACCTGATGTACGAGGTTCTCCTGGCTCTGCTTGTCGGAGCAATGTGATGCACGGTGGTGAGGCTGTGTAGCGTAGCTGTTGCCGTAGCCTACCTCATATGCGTAGCCCATGGGGTTCTTGCCGAGGATGTACTCCATCTGAGCCTCTGCCCACGGGAGGAATACCTCGTCGCCTGTGGTCTTTGCGTATACGCACGCGCACAGACCTGCCGCAGTGTTGTATCGTGCCGAGCCGTAGCCTGAAACGACTGCCCAGCCCTTGGGAGACTTGGCGATGAAGTCGCCGCTGGTCTCGCTGTCCTTGAGAGAAGGTATCTCGTCGCAGGTCATGGGCGTATTCCAGAGGAAGTCGTCCATGCCGAAGTATTTGTGTCCGTGTACAGGCTCATAGCCCCAGTCGGAGCAGTCGATAGATGCTGCACAGCCCGACCAGTATTCGAGGTTGTAGCGGAAGATGTACCAGTCACGCGCGGTGTTGGTTACAGGTGCGAGCTTTGCGAATACGCCGCCCCATACTGTATCCCAGCAGTGTACCCAGATGTTCTGCCAGCAGTTGCCTGTATCTGTGATGATACGCTTCATATAGCCGGTGTAGGGGTGAGCGCCCTTGTCGTTGGTGGTCTCCTCATCTACCGCGATGATAGCCATGATGTACTTGTCATACGCCTCGTCTGTTGCCTTCTTGATAGAAGCATCGGTCGCATCTGCGGCGTCCTCTGCCTCTGCAACAGCTGCGTAGTAGAGCCATACGGCTGCCCATGAGAGCTCGTCGTAGTCGTAGCTCGAATGATAGAAGCCGCCGTCGTAGCCGAGTACGAGCGAGCTCGGAGTAGTACCCGGAGTCCACTCCTCCTTATGTGTTTTAACAGCAAACTCGTAGAGCGCTCTTGCGTACTTGAGGCTGTCTGCCGCGTACTTGGCGTCGGTGTCCTTGAAGTTGAGGTAGTTTATCGCCAGAGATGCTGCTGCGCCTGCGCACTGGTCAGGAGCGGGCATCTCCTCTGTTGCGAAGTAAGCGGGGCGCTTTACCGCACAGCTCGATGACGCTACAACTGTATCGTCGACCTGAAGCTCGGGTGCGCACCAGTAGTTGTGGTCGTTGTTGCCCTCGCCGACCTGATAGCAGTATGCAACTACGTTGTCGTCGTCGTCGAGGAAGGTGACCTTCATGAAGTAGTCGTTTATCCAGCGGAGCTCATCCTCGATGTGCTTCTGGAGACCCATATCGATGTATGCGTCGCGGAACTCATAGTAGCCCCAGCCGACTGTCGAAGCGGAATAGCTTCCGGGAAGACCGAACTTAACGTGGTCGCCTGCGTCGTGCCAGCCGCCTGCGAGGTCGAGAGTGCCGTTGCCGTCGGGGTCGAGGTACTTGCGGTTCTTCTCGATGAATTCAGGAGTCATCGTGACGCCCTCGTAGAGACCCTTAGCCTCACTGAGTCCGCCGTCGCCCTTGCCTTCGCCGATGGGCTGCTTGTCCTCCTTCTCCTCCTGCTTCTCGCCGTTAGTGGAGCCGTCGTTCTTGGCTTCACCGTAGAGCTCGGGGAAGGGGTCAACGGTCTGGAGCGGTATCTCGGTGTCCTTTACGTGGCAGTCCTCACGCCACGAATAGTAGCCGTCCTCGCCGACCTTGTCGCCGCACTTGTTGGCGTCGTAGAAGCAGAGCGCGAGCTGGAGCGCCTCTGCGAAGTTGTGGTAATTGTTCGGATTATCAGGATCAACAACAGCAGCCTGCGCGGGAATTGCCGCAAAAGCACTGCTTCCGAGAAGAGTTGCCGCAGCAGTGATCACAGCTGCGCTCTTCTTGAGTAAACCCGATCGTTTCATGCAATACTTCCTTTCAATAATGGTTATTCCTGAGATGTCAGGTGATTATTTCAGCAGATGCTTCGCCTTGAGTCGGTCGAAAACGATGTTGTATCCGTCGTTTCCGTCCTTGAGGGAGCGATTGACTCTGCTTATGGTCGCGGTGCTGGCACCCGTCTCGGTAACGATGCTGTTGTAGACGCGGTGCTCGTCGAGGAGCTTTGCTACGTGGAGTCTCTGCGCGAAGGATTTGAGCTCGATGCTCGTGCAGAGGTCGTCGAAGAATTTGTAGCAGTCGTCGACTGATTCAAGGGTCAGGATAGCCTCAAAGAGAAGGTCCATGCTATCTGATTTGATTTTGTCTATCATTGTTCTAACTCCAATCTGCCGCAAGGGGCACTTAATACGGAAAAATTTCTCTACTTTACATTGTAACACAATACATTGCAAAAGTAAAGTATTAGCTTTCGATAAAATATATAAAAATTTCCCGACATTACAGTACACCTTTAGTATATGATACCATATTATAAACTAAAAGTAAAGAGGTAATCGCCAAAAAACACAACTTTGTCAATTCTAAACAATTTGCTGTCGCATAGAATGTACACTCTTCCGATTAATCCTTCAATTATTGCTTTTTCCCGCAAAAAATGCTATAATTTAACCGATTATTGCGATAGGAGGTCTCGCATTATGTTACACATTTACACGGGAAACGGAAAAGGTAAAACAACTGCGTCGGTCGGGCTCGCGGTCAGGGCTGCGGGAGCGGGACTTCGGGTGTACTTTTTGCAGCTGATGAAGGACGGCACCTCCTCCGAGATAGCCATGCTCGAGCGACTCGGAGTCAGCGTCGGGGCGGCTCGGAGCTGCTGCAAGTTCTCGGTCAGTATGAACGCTGAAGAGAAAGCCGCCGCCTCTGCCGAGCACAGCGCCATTCTGAACGAGGTCGGACGCCTCCTCGCGGACGGTGCCGCCGACCTCATAGTCCTCGATGAGTTCTTCTGCGCGCTGTCGGCAGGACTGCTCGACAGGGAGCTCGCCGAGCGCGTTATCCTCGGCTACAGCGGCGATACGGAGCTCGTCCTCACGGGGCGCGGAGCCTGCTCCCCTTTCACGGACTCTGCCGACTACATCACGGAGATGCTCCCGCATAAGCACCCGTATGACAGGGGTATCCCCGCACGAAAGGGTATCGAATTCTGAGCAATAAAAAGAGGGAGCCGAAGCTCCCTCTTTTTCTGACCAGACCGATAAGCCGGGTTCTGTCGTGCGCGGCAATTTATCTACGCTCATCGTCGCCGATGAGCTCAAGCCGTCATTACTCCGTATCCGCCGAGCCGACGTTGAGATACGCAGTACCAATAGACGTTGCATCGGGTAGGGTTTACATGGCAGTGCGGTCTCCCGCACTCCGGTGAGCTCTTGCCTCGCCTTTCCACCCTTACCACTATACTTGACCCTGCTGCAAGCTATCCACATCTTTCGGCTAAAATTCCGTTTTTCTGCGTTCTCCTTCTTGCCGTGCGAAAGCACGCCTGCATCGTCCGCCTTGAAAAACAGTATTTTATCTCGAAATCTATTGGACATCTTGCAGCAGAGTCAAGTACTAAAGCGGCGGTATATCTCTGTTGCACTTGCCCTAAGGTCGCCCTCGGCTGACGTTATCAGCTACCCTGCTCTGTGATGCCCGGACTTTCCTCATAAACTAAAACGTTTCCGCTGCCGCGTAGTCTGCTCGAAAACTATTTTACCATTTCCCGCCGATTTTGTCAAGCACCCGCAGCGATTGACAGCCGCGGTCACACGTGGTATAATTATAGCAAATATTGGTTTTTGCCAAAGGAGTGAGATTATGAGAAAACTTGCTGCACTTGCCGTCGCAGCGGCTATGCTCTGCGGCTCTTCGGCTGCCGCTATGCCTGTCTGCGCTATCGAAGCGGTGACTGCTCAGGACTACAGCGCGCTTGCCAAGACCATACCCGAGTTCCCCGACCCCGAGGAGAAGTACTCCGAAGTCGTCGACGGCAGCTTCACCTTCCACGTTTACAAGGAGTTTGCCGTGCTCGCGAAGTACATGGACACGACCGTGACCGAGGTCGTCATTCCCGCGGAGGTGTTCGTCCCCGAAACAAAGGAGAATGTCCCCGTGGTAGGCTGCGTCGATAATCCGTTCGGCTTCTGCCGTGACCTCGAGAAGATAACTCTCCCCGACACCTTTGAGCATTTTACGTGGTTCAGCCTCACAAACACTGCCGTCACCAAGCTGGAAAGCACTGAGGAACCTATGCCGAAGGTGAAGGAGGTAGTGGTATCGGAGACGAACCCCTATTTTACCGCGGTAGACGGCATCTTATACAGCAAGGACATGAAGACGCTCGTCGGCTGTCCGCCCGCTCTCGGGATAAAGGAGCTGAAGCTCCCCGCTGAGACTGAGTCTATCGGCGATTACGCCTTCTATGCGAACCTCACGCTCGAAAAGGCGGTCATTCCCGCGACCGTCAAGCACATACACAATAACGCCTTCGTTGCGGCTTTCGCGCTCAAGTCTGTCGAGCTCCCCGAGACGATAACTGCGATATCAGGCGATATGTTCTTCTACTGCACTTCGCTCACCGATGTGAAATTCAACGGAAAAGTCGAGCAGATAGGCTACGGCGCGTTCAATCACTGTGACTCGCTGACGCAGTTCGACCTCCCCGAGACAGTGACAGTCATCGGCAGGGACGCCTTCAAGGATACCCCGTGTACGGAAAATGTCGGCGGTATCGACTACATCGGCAGCTGGGCTGTCGGCAGCGATGAGGACATCGAGCAGGCGTTCGTACGCAGCGGCACTGTCGGCATCGCGGAGATGACCTTCATGGTCAGGAACAAGTGTACGCTTGTGGATATTCCCGCGTCCGTGAAGTATATCGGCAATATCGCCTATACGGGTCTCAGCACGGGCAAAGCCGCAGTCGTTCACTACAGAGCTGCACAGCTCCCCGAGAAGGTGCTCGCCGCGGCAAAGAATACCACCGACTTCTACTTCTATGACCCTGCCTGCGACATCTTCGACAGCGAGAAAACTATCCCCGCCGAGTACAAATACTCCAACGGCACCGACCGCGACACTACATGGAGCAGTCCCGCTGACGATACGGCTGAGGTCAACAGCTACACTATCAACTGGACGGGCGGAGCAAGGATAGCAGACGATGAGCCCGTCGCTCCCCTGCTCGACGACAAGGTCACGGGCGAAGTCACCATACACGGCTACGCAGGCTCTACAGCTCAGAAATACGCCGAGAAGTACAACAGGAAGTTCGAGCTCATCGCAGGCGCGCCGAGATATACTCTCGCCGACGGCTACGACTACGAATACCGGATGAACTCCGACGCCGATTCCTGCTCCTTCGTCCCCGACGGCAAGGGCGGCTTCGCTGCTGAGTGGGACCTCAAGAGCTTCGCTTACTTCGGCAAGGGACTGATAAGCACTCCGCCTGTCTCGAACGACTACAGGCTCAGCTACGACGTCTCGCTCGACATCGACAAGGACTCATACAAGGACGATTCTGTTGTGTTCGTCGGCGCATATGCGGAGCTGTCAGACCGCATCGGCTGCCTCTACGTGACCGACAGCCATACCGCTTCCTACAGCCTTATCACCGACACCGAACAGATGAAGAAACTCGGCAGCTTTACCGCCTCCAACGGCGATGTGTACGACCTCTGCTTCGAGAAGCAGATACAGCGCAGCATCGGCGGCGAGCAGATAGAGATAGACAACTTCATCAGCGTGCGCAGGGACTCCGCGATAGAGACGGGCAGCTCCAAGCTGACAGGGACTATAGACTTCGGCGAGCACATCGACGCATTCGCGGAGCTCGGATACGATATCAGCACGCCTGCAAGTCTGAGCCTCATTGTTGATGCGAACAAGTGCAAGGGCTCAGCGAAGCTGAACAGCTGCGAGATAAAAGAGCTGAAGCCGATTGCGGGCGACCTCAACGGCGACGGCAGGCTCGACTCCTTCGACCTCATACTCTTCCGCAAGGAGCTCGTTGACCCCGAAAAGCAGGCGAATCACAGCTCCCTCGCCGACATGGACGGCGACGGCAAGACTCAGGTCAATGACCTCGTGCTCATCTCGAACTTCGTGCTCGGAAAAAAAGCGGTAAAAGTCTGAAATACGTGAAAAAACCTTTCTTGCGAAAGGTTTTTTCTTTTTATTCCGTTTTTATTCGCCGCTGCCTCCGAAACGGCTATCAAGGTACTCATCCAAGGTCATGTCACCGCTCGACGACATGAACGAATAATAAGCAAGTATCAGCGAGGCGTCGCTCGCGTCTGACCTGCCGTCGCCGTTGAGGTCACCGCGGGCAAGCTCGCTCTCGGGAATATCCTCGCCCGTCGATACCTTGTTGTAGTTGGAGAGCACCATTGAGGCGTCTATCGAGTTTATAAGTCCGTCGCCGTTGAGGTCGCCAAGCAAGGTCGTTTCAGCGGTACTGTCCGTCGGAGGCGCGGGTTTATCCCCGCCGAGCACTCCAGCCAGCTTGACTGCGCCGAATATGAGCAGTAGCAGCACTATGAGTACGGCTGCGGCAATTATCAGCAGCTTTGGCAGTCTGCTCTTCTCAGGCTCGGGAACAGTGCCGTGGCTCGGCTTTACCGCTATGTAGAGGTCGAACAAGCCGTTCGAGGCGCTGTCGATGCCGTATTTCTTGTTGAACCTTTCGTCATAGAAGCTCTCAGGCAGTTTGCATATCTTCGTGGCACTGCCGTATCTCTGGAAGTCCACAAAGCGCAGCGTGCGCCTGACAAACAGTATTTTTACCGTTTCCTTGTTTCCGCTGTTGTCCAGCCTGATACCGTTGAAAACGTAGATATTGCCGTCCTCGTTTGTCTCGGGCTCGTTCGTTATGCGGTAGGAATAATCGCTCCTCTTTATGATACCGCTCAATTCTCGTCACCTCCGCCCCTGCGCCGAATGCAGCGCAGTCTGTCATCATATGAAAAGAAAGCTGCATTTTATGCGTAATACATTAAAAATGCAGCCTCATCTTGTGCCTGTCATACAGAAATACCGTCTCATATCATTGTAATTGTAGCACATTTCTATTGATTTGTCAAGCAGTTATTCGGTTTTTGTGTAAAACTTATATCAAATCGCGGTATATACTCCCCCATAACTGCTGCAAATAGGAAGCATCACATCTTCTGCGGCGGAAAATACCAAAAATCACTTGAAATGCTGTTCTTTATGTGGTAAAATATAGTTGTCGGATCTCGGTTCGGTAATGATTTGAATAATCGGGGGGAACAGTGTGAAAAAAAGGTCATTCTTTGCATTGATGTGCAGCGGTACTCTGATTCTTACGGTCGGCTGCGGAAGCTCTGACGAGCCTCAAGAGAACAGCTCTGAAGCTGCGTCGCAGGTATCTGCGACCACCGTCGTATCCAAGCCCGCTCAAAAGACTGCAAGTGAGCTCGAACAGGCGCAGGAGCTCTGCACAGGATTGCTCCGCAGTCTCGACAATACCCGTTTCCCCATCTATTCCGATGACTACGAAGAGGGTATCAGGTTCAACTTCACCGATGTTTCCGAAAACGGCTGCACCGTCTCGTGGGACTCCTACGTCGTGAGAGACTACGGCGTCGGGATAAATCCGAACTGGACAATAAACGACTCCCTTTACGGAAGCAAATACTGCACCTTTGAGCCGCTCTACAACAACGGCGCTCTTTCGTCCTTCCTGCTCGACGGCGTGATGATGACAAAAATCGATGCGTCAGCTGACGGCACTCCCGTCGTCGACGTCTACAACTTCCGCATACTCTTCGATTTTGAAAATGAGACCTCTCAGCTACACTTCACAAAGAGCACATCGGGCGCTGATACCAAAGATTACAGCTACAACGGCGATAAGATGCAGGAGCTCTTCGACACGGTCGAGGACGAAGACGACAAATGGATCGAATTCGCCTCTTACGTCGCTAAATACGGCAGTATCGCTGACCTCGACAAATTTGACAGCCACTATTACAAGGTGCTGGACACTCCGATGACATGGACAGAGGCACGCGATGCCTGCGAGGCGGTCGGCGGTCACCTTGCCGCGATAACCTCCGAGGAGGAGCAGTCCTTTATCTGCGATATCATCAAAAACTCAAATCAGGCAAATATGTGGATAGGCGGCTACTATTCCGAGGACGACGACGAGTGGTACTGGGTCGACGGCTCGGACTGGGACTACACGAACTGGGACGACCCTCAGCCCGATAACTATACGGGCGATGAATTCTACCTCAGAATGAAGAACCGCACCAAAAAATATTCCAATTGGGAGGCTGTCGACGGAAAATGGAACGATACCGCCGATACCGCTGACGGCATCGACTCACGCGCCGATGCTCCGATATCGACATTCGGTTACGTCTGCGAGTGGGACTCCCTGAAGGATATCCAAGAGCATTCACTGAGATAACAGCACGCGCAAAGCAGTTCCTGTCCCGAAAAAAACAGGAACTGCTTTTTCGGCTCATAGCGGCTTATCCGATGAGGCGCGGGAGGCTCATATCGTGCAGGTGAAATAATTAAAACATTGAATTGTTGACTTTGCGCCCGTTATATGTTACAATATATCTGATTATAATACGTGTCACAAACCGACTTATCATAAAATTCGTCAGATTCTCCGCAAAGATCTGAAGCATCAAGGAGAAGAAAATATGGGAATGTTAGACTTTTTAAAAATAAGCCATGGTATCGCAAACAGTATCAGCTACACCAGCCCCGTTCTCGGCACAGGTACATACTCGGGCCATGTCGGTCCGTCGAGACTCCCCGAGGGACACGGTGTCTTCATCAATGACCTCGGAATAGAATTTGAAGGCGAATGGCAGAAGGGCAAGCTCTGCGGCTTCGGCAGAAAATACGCAAAGGGTTACTATGACGTCATCCGCGAAAACGGCGAGGACGACAGCAAATCCCTCTTCTATGCGGGCGGCTTCATGGACGACAAATACCACGGAAAGGGCAAGTCCTTCAATCAGAACGGCAGACTTGAATACGACGGCGACTGGGAGGACGGCTGGAAATCGGGCGAGGGTACCGAATTCTATGCCAACGGCTCCCCTAAGTTCGTCGGGACATGGAAGCGCGGAAGATATCACGGCAAAGGCGTTTATACCTTTGAAAACGGCGACGTCATCAAGGGTGAATGGCGCGACGGGCTCCTTGAGGGATATGCCGAGCTCTCCAAACGTGACGGATGTGTGTATACCCGCTTCTATAAGCACGACGAGATACTCATGGAAAAGCTGATAAGCGGCACTCCGCCTCCTGACCCCGATTCCTCAAGAACGCTGAAATTCGATAACGGCGTCTACGAGGGCGAGCTCGACTTCTCGGGCAGAATGCACGGCAAAGGCGTCTTCACCTACTCGAACGGCGACCGCTACGAGGGCGGCTACAAGGAGGGCGCCAAGCACGGCAAGGGCGTCTTCACATACGCCGACGGCAGGTCGTATGAGGGCGACTATGAGGACGATATGAGATGCGGCAAAGGCATTTTCCGTTACACAAACGGCGACGTTTACGACGGCGAATGGAGCGGCAATATCAAAAACGGCTCGGGCGTGTTCACCTACTCCAACGGCGACCGCTATGAGGGCGGCTATTCCGACAGCCTCAAGCAGGGGCACGGTATGTATTACTACCGCAACGGCGACGTCTTCGAGGGTGAATGGCAGAGCGACAAGCGTCACGGCGAGGGCATCCACACCTTCTCGGACGGCAGGAAAAAGCGTCAGCAGTGGGACAACGACATTCTTGTGAACGAGTCCTTCATTGTCAAGGTCAAGCACGATATGAAAAGCAAGAGCTGAGCTTTGCTCGGACAAAATGAATAGCAAACCGACTCCCTGTGTATAGCACAGGGAGTTTTTTTTATTTCCCTGCATTTATTGTCAGCACTCACTATGCCATGTAAAAAAGTCATTGAAAAACATCAACTATTGTTTGATAAATATTTTATATAAGCACAGAATATCAGCTATTTTACGATTTATGTCAAAAATTGTTTGACAAGTTCACAAAACCGTGATAAAATAGTATTAACTTATGTTGCAACGTAAATTAATTAACTAACGCAATGTGCTAAGGAGGTCGTATGAATGTATTAAAAAGCATAGTCCCTTTTTGTTTGTCAGCAGCTATGATCGTGCAGCTCGTTCCGTCTTTCAATGCTCACGGCGTAGCCCTCGCTGACGATACGCTCGAAACCAGGATCGGCGATTTCACTTTCCGATATATCCCCGATCTGCCCCGCAAAGGCGAATGTACTCTCACATCAGCATCCGACAGCTCTGATGATTTCACTATCTCAAACCACGATACCCTTGAGATACCCGAGAAGCTCGGAGGCTACACCGTTGCCGCTTTAGGCTCCGATTCAAATTCAATAACAGTGAATTCCGAGGACGCTAAAGTCAGGCTCACTACTATCAAGCTGCCGCATTCGTTACGTGAGATACACGCTTATTCCCTGCACGAAGACTCTATCCCCGCACTTGATACAATATTCATCGACTTCACCAATCTTGAGCAGGTCGAACGTTGCTCATTCGGTTACACACCGCAGCTCAGCGAGGTCTGCGTATATGATGCTGTCGATGAGGCTTACTACTCCACCTCTGACGATATCGACAAGTTCCGTGAGCTTGTAAGTATTGAAGGGGTAAGATTCTCGGCAATGCCCGAAAAGTCGAACTGCTATATGCTCGCGGAAAGCGAATACAGGAGAGACCCCAATCTTAACGGCAGACTTGAATTCCTCAATGAACTGGGTCAGTCAAGATATGAGTATATCGTTGCGCTGATGTATGCGGAAGAAATAACCCAAAAGTACGGCTTCGATGACCCTTCTCTCAGCAAAGTCCAGAAAATGGAGAAGATAACGAACTTTATCCGCGCCAATACAAGATACTCGGTGCTGTATACCTATAATGCCGACCCTGAAAAAGCAACAAGGCTCGAAAATCTGAAGAACTCTCCCACCTCGGCTATCGCCTTCCATTCGGCTGTATGCGGCGGCTTAGCCTATGAGTTCGATATACTCAGCCGCATCAGCATAGGTGACGAAGCAGCGACCAGAGACCGTGACATTCTTTGCGTCTGGCTGCCAGGACACGTTGTAAACGCTGTCAGAGTCGAGCATTCCGACGATAACAAGGGCTACTATGTCGTCGACAATACTCTGACCGTATTCATGCAGTGTGCGGGCGATGCCGCAAGTCATTATGATGAAGTACTGGATACTTACCTGTATGATTACAAGGCTTATTACTCCGATGAACACAACGAGGTCGAGGTCATCACAGACCCTGATATGTTCTGTGACGGGATATCCTTCGTATTCCTCCACGATGAAACAGAAGGTGCTCTCCGCATCGAAATGTGTGAAAATGACTCCGACGGAACAGAGGATTATATCAACATAATGTCCTACAATGAAGATGAACCCGAAACCTATCTCGAACAGCTCCCGTTGACAAAATGTCCGCGGACAGCAGGACTCCACCTGTATATCGACAAATCAAACAGCTATGATATGATAATCTCCAACTCAAAGGGAAAAGCTGTGTTCAGCGCTGACGGAGTTCACAGGTTCACTCTCGGCGAAACCGAATATCAGTGCTCAGTCTCGTTTGTCAGGTATAATACTCCGACCTCGTACGGCATTGTCAACCCGCACACAGCCGAAAGCGGGTACTTCGACATCACGATAAAACAGCTCAGCGATGACCCTTCGCCCGATGTCTACACGGCTGTTACAGTTCCGCACAAAACAACAACGACAACAGCTGTCTCTGCTCCCATACTGTACGGCGACGCCAACTGTGACGGAAGGATAACCGTCTCGGACGCGGTGACTATACTGCTGTATATCGGCAACAAGGATAAATACCCGCTGACTCCTCAGGGCAAGCTCAATGCTGACTGCAATAATGTCGGCGACGGTATCACTGTGAACGATGCTCTTGCAATACAAAAGTATGACGCAAAAGTCATAGACAGTCTGCCTGAGTTCACTGCGGCGTGACGGTGACTTTCTGCCGTTATTGTTATGTATTCCTCCTCCTGCGTGAGGACATGAAAAAGCACCTGCCCGAGCAAGTGCCGACCCGCAGAAAAATCATGAAAAACAAGCCGCAGCATTCCGCGATGTACGGATTTGCTGCGGCTTTTTTCAGCGGTACTGATTTATCAGTAACCGAGCTTTTTGTGGATGTATTCGTTCCTCTTTATCATGAAGTCGACTATCGAGACCTTGTCGCCGCCGTAGGAGTACAGTCCGCCCTGACCTCCCCACATATTGAAGCCCCACATACCAATGCCGCCGCCCTTTATGGTCAGGTCGTCCTTAGCCTCGATGAGAGCGTTGTCGAGGTAGTCGCCCGAATAAGCGGTCTCGCCGTCGGAAATGCTGTTCTCTGTGCCGTCCTCGACGGTTATCGAGGTCTTGTCGGCATTCTTTACAAATATCGCAGGAGCGCTCTTTCCGCTGATATCCACGCCCTTGAAAACGAGCTTTACCGTACCTGCATCTGCATTCTCGTCTGGGACTTCTACCCTTATTTGTCCGTCACTGAGCGAGCCCTCGATATAGTAGCTTCCCGAGTGGCTGATAGTCACCGCCGAGCCGTTCGCCTGAGCGTACTTTCCGTCCACGTCAATGCTCGTGCCCTTGAGCCTGATATAGGTCTCGACTTCCTCGAGCTCAGCGGGAGGCTCCGTGGTCGGCTCTGTGAGCTCCTCCGTCGCCGCTTCTGTGGGAGGCTCCTCCATCCATGATTCAGGAAGCGACGCGAGCAGTCCCGCGTCGTACATCATGACGGACAACGCGTCGCGTGCGGTAACGCCGTCGCCTCTCATGTAGACATCAGCTCTGCTCAGAGCCTCGCCGTCAAGCGCGAATTTGTCGCTGTTTCCGACATATTGCCTATCGCGACCGCGTCCGATACTGTCACCGAGCCGTCCTTGTTTACATCGCCTATGCTTTTAGGATATGTCTCTGCTGCTGAAATAAGAGGTGTTGCTGAAACTAACAGACAAGCTGAGAGCAATCCCGAAAGAAGGTGAGTTTTTCTGATTCTCATAAAACCATACTCCTTTTCAAATCATGCTGTTTTCAGTAACCCTTTTCCCGTATATATAATATATTTAATATAATTAATATAATATATTATAATATTATTTATATCAAGAATATAAATCTAGATAATACTAGAAATAATAATATTTGCAGGTATAAAAGCACATTTGTCATACGTTCTTACTGAGTAGTACATTCGTCACACAAAAAAATATCCTCCCGAATAATCGAGAGGATATTTGAATATTCAGAAAAACGACAACTGGTTATTAATCCAGCTTACCTGCTCCGCTTGATGAATTACTTCGCCTTCTTGCAAATCACCGACAAGGAATGGAGAAGTCGGATCGTGTAAGCTCATGTTGCGTTTGACGTTGCTGCTGTTTGAGTTTGCATAACAGTAGCGGCAGAGATGAGCGCAGGTATCGTAAACACCGATATCCGTACCAAGAATGCAGCTGCATTCCGAACGTAGGGATTTTTTCTTGGGTATATCCAGGGAGCAGCCAATAGCAGCTTCAAATGTCTCCTGCGTCATGCAGCCATTACAATCCACGCCGTATGGTGCCAGGTCGTTTCCTTCAGCACAGGCTTTTATCGTTATACCGTAACGCTTTCCGATATCTGCAAAAGCCTTTCCGATAGCTGCACGCTCCTGCGGAGAGACTGTTCTGACCTGTGGGAAGTTGCGGAGGACCTTCTCATACAGGTCGATGAAGCTGATAACGCAAACTTTTGTATAACCTGAGAGGGTTCTGCACATTTCCTCGAAGTCAGATATATGAAGCTCGACTGAATAAGTGCTGTCAACAAATATCGGATCATACCTCCAGCCGATACAGTTGACTCCTATAGTTTTCGACAGCGTAATAAAATCCTGCATTACCTGTTCTTTCGGAGGAACGTTTGGCTCGATGTCCTTTCCGTATGGAGTTATAGTCACGAACCAATATTGATTGAAACGACTGAGCTCGTCCAAGTGTTTCAGCATCGGAGCAGGATCCTTAGTGCAGAAGGATATACAGTCCACAACTTCCGGAGACAGCTCATAGCGGGTTATCCAGTCTTGACGATATGGATTCCGCACAAGCACATATCCTGCTCTGATCCTGTTCATGAACCATTCAGAGTAAAATGCAGGGATATCTGTCCTCATTCCTGTGTTTAAAATCATAATTCTCCCTATTCTCTGCGGCAGTGGTGTTTCCCTATCACTGCCAGAAACTATATATTTCACAGCTTAGCCGCCCGTAATGGGCGGTGATGCTGTGGCAGTAATGCTCTGTGTCTTTCTTGACCGTGCAATCCGATGCTGGAACGATACAGGCGACAGCATTTATGACAGTAGGGATATGCTTGTTTTGTAGAGCTACAAATCAGAATTCAGCTGTCTAATCCATCAATAAATGACTTTATGACCTCGCCGCATTCTTCCGGTTTCTGCACATAAATCAAATGTGCGCCGCCGAGAAGAACGACCTCGCAGTTTCCCATTTTTTCCGTATACGGATACAGGATATCTTCTCTGCGCCGTGCTTCCCTGTCCAGTTCTTCCTGTATTCTTTCATCATCCGCGTTCTTGTCAATGCCGAGATAATCATCTCCGAATACCTGTCTGTTCCAATCCAGAAACGCTCTGAATTCCTCCTTCGTTTGGAAACCGGAGCTCGAACAGATATACAGCTTTGGTATATCATTGGTGACAATACTCTTGAAAGCTTCCTGCAAACTCTCTGCAGTCATCGAGCTTTCGGATTCAGGTGCAATGGAGTCCCATGTCATCAGCTGCAGTGCATTGGTGAGGCGCTGTTCTTCCTCCGAATAGCTGTCAGGAAGACGATAAGTCCATCCCAGCAAGTATCTGCCGAATCCGAGCTTTGCAAGAAATGCCAGTACTTTTTCATCCAAGCCAACGGGATCCTGATTCGGCAGGTCATAGACACCGCTGCCGCTGAGCTCAGCGCCGTCCAGAAAAACAACCGCCTTGATCTCTTCAGGATATTTGCTCTCCCAATATGTCGCATAGGCACCGCCCATAGAATGTCCCATCAGCAGATACGGTGCTTCGATTCCTGCATTCTGCAAAGCAGTCCTGTAATCCGCAACGATGTGTTCGGCGGTCATATCCTGCCGGGTATCATCGCTCAGACCATAGCCTGCGCGGTCAATAAATACGACCAGATTGTCCCTTTCCAGTACGGCGGTCATTTTTCTTTCAGTTACGGAATATTCTCCCGAAACAATCCCTGAAAGAGAAACTATCGTGTGGCTGCCGTTTTCATTTCCGAATTTCGAAACATTCAGGCAATAATCTCCGACCGGAACGGGATTGACATAGCCTTTTTCTTTGAGCAGTTCAATCTCCTGTTTCGTCTTGACACGGTGAATCACGAATGTCACCAGCGTAAACAGCAGAAGAAGAATCAGTAATATCAGCAATATTCGCCCTGTCATCTTTATTGCTTTCTTCATTAGAGTACCCCTTTATAAGTTCCGATTTGAAGCGGAACCCCCGCTTTTCCATATTATAACATAAGCCCATAGAAAAAGTCAACCGAAAGGAGTGATGCACATGGGTATTTTCAGCGGACTGTTCCGGTCACGGGACAAGCCGAAGGACAGCTACGACAGCCCGTCCTACAGCTATTTCTTCGGACGGACTCATGCAGGCAAGCGCGTCAACGACCGAACGGCAATGCAGATCATCGCAGTTTACGCCTGCGTGAGAGTGCTGTCGGAAGCAATCGCATAATTGCCGCTGCTCGTATACCAATACACCGATATTTATAAAGGAATACGAGCGAAGTCAATCGGTAATTTCTATTATTTTGAAATTTGATATGTATATAATTACTATGTAATTTATTCTTTCAAAAAAAGGCCTTTTAGCGTGTTTTCCTCCGATATTTCCTATTTTTTTGCTTTTCCATATGTATATTATTAATTTGAATACTTACGCGCGTATTCAATTATTATTTGAAAGGAGGCAAGAACATGTTCGACAATAACCGATATCTGACGTGCGGAGTAGATAATACCATTCCCATAGAACTACAACTGTTTCTGTGGGAGTGTGTAGAACGAATGCCTGCTCCGCGCGACTATCTACAGGTGTTCGAGTTGAAACCCTTATGCGGTTTACAGTCTATACGACACAGCTCGGAAGAACCGGAGTATCACATGGAGTACCTGCTCCCGCTAGATACTCCAATCAAAGAGAAGCTGTACATCATTGACGACGGCGACCTTAGCACAATGCTCTTAAAAAGAAAAATGTCCGCTTCGGACGTCCTTCAACGCCTCTGCCTGATAACTGGCGTGAGGTATTGGCAGAAGTCCGATGCGGAAATAAAAAGCCTGTTATTATAGTTTCTGTTGATGTAAAAACCTATGCTTTATAAGCAAAATAAACTCTTCGATTTTGCTAAAGGTCTTATTTAAGAAGTTCTGCTGTAAAGATTCCATCTTTGGTCGTAATTCTAAGTTTCATCTTGTGAAGTGAAGCAATTTGTTTTACGATACTTAACCCCAGCCCACTGCCGGAATGACTTCCGCGCGCAGCATCTCCGCGCTGGAAAGGTTCACAGATTTTTTTCACATCCAGCGAACCGGTGTACGGGTTGCTGATACGAAGTTTTCTACGTTCCGCAGTGACGGAAATCCGGCCGCCATCTGATGTGTGCTGTATGGCATTTGCAACAAGATTTTCAGCAAGTTGTGTGAGCATTTCAGTATTGCCTTTCAGAACAAGTTTTCCGGATTCTGAAAGAGTAAGGCTACGTTGCTTCATTAATGTCTCATTTCGCAGAAATGCCTCATGAAACAGTGACGAAAGATCAACATTTTCTTTCATTTTGGGCACTATTTTTTCTTCAAGCTGTGAAAGTCCGAGTACGTTTGTAATCATATTGTCTATATGCTGAACGTTTTCCATTATGCAGTCAGCATACTCATCACTGTTTTCAGGATGAGTATGTGTTCGAAGGTTTTCTGCGTTTCCGTAAATTACAGCTAACGGTGTTTTTAGATCATGTGCCAGTGCACCGGTCAGGTTACGGCGATAAGCCGTTATTTCAAAACGTTTACTGTAAATCAGATATGAGATTACAGACCATATCAGTGCCATAATCACAAGCGCAAGCAATACGAAAGGACCATATATAACAAATGCTACAGGATACGGAAATTCGAAATACACGCGCCGTGGATTAATGCAAACAAAATGGTATAACGTCCAGGTCTCTCCGCGGAACGGAATTAAATCGATACCATCTTGATAATATAATGATCTATTGGTATCACGGAAGTTATAATCATCGTGGAGCACTTCCTTCGGTAAATCGCGAAGAGAGGCTATATATGTCTGATTAATTTTTTCAAGTATCTCTTCTTTGTTAGTTGTATTATATGGGTTATCTTCCAGGTCTACTATACTAGCTGTTTCATATTTGCTTTTTAATCCATCATACCATTCCTTTCTGTCTTCACGGATCTTTGGTACCTGATATCTGATTTGTTCTATCAGATCTCTGGAGCGAGGCGAATTAGAAGGGCCAAGAGTAAAAATATCCCACAAATGAGCAGAGTCATCTTTTTCCCATTCTGAAATGGCCGATTCTAAAGAATCATAATGAACAGAATCATCATGACAGTAATACATTGAAAGACTTTCTTTGCTGAAATCACTGCAGATTTTAGTCCAGCCTTCTGTGTTCTCGGGCGACAAGTCAACCCATTTGCCCTGTATTTTTGTGCTTTCATCCATGGATATAGGAAGTGGGAAAATCCTCTTTTCTTGCATATATACTTCACCGGGCATGAATTTATCGTCCTTGATATATATGCTGTAAACTCTGATGTCTCCGGGGAAGTAATAACCTGCGGAGTCTTGAAGTATGTCAATTAATGACGGATCATTTAATTGATAAGGGCGCAATTTCCCGTCATGCCATATCTCTGCAATAGCTACGGGATCGCTTGTTATCAGCTCTCCTGTTTTAGGATTATAAAGCACAAGTGCTGATTCAACAGCAGGAGTCGCAGGGTCGTATTTGGTATTTGATGCAAGAAATAGAGAAGTTTGGTTTTTCTGGTCAGCATTGTTCAGGTCTTCTAAAAATCCAATTGTGCCATATTTATTATTTTCATTTCGACATATTTCTTCAATTTTCCTTTGTGTGCCAAAGTATATTGTTAAGCAGAATAGGCTGCATGCCACAATCAGGATCATGAATAATCGCTTAAAAAAGAATGAGATAAATCTCTTTTTTTTCTTCGGGTTCTTTTTCATTTCCAGTCACCTCTCGTATTGGTCTTTCATCTGATATCCTTTGGAGATGATGGTACGGATTTGTTTTCCTGCATCGCCAAGTGCTTTGCGAAGCTTTTTTATATGAGTATCAACAACGCGGTCGCTTCCGTAAAAATCGATTCCCCAGATTCGGTCCAGAATCTGTTCTCGTGAGACAACCCAGTCTTTATGTTCAATCAGGTATTGCAGCAGTGCAAATTCCTTTGCAGCAAGTATGACTGGTTTGCCGTTTGCAATGACATCAAGTGTCAGTGGATTGAGCGTTATGTTTCCGCAATGAAGCTCGCGTTGAAGTACAGTTCCTTTAGCACGATTGAGCAGCGCAATTGTTTTTGCATAGAGAGTTGCAAGGGAAAATGGTTTTATTACATAATCATCACACCCCAGTGTATACCCATATAGAACATCCTCCTCACGTGCACGTGCTGTGAGAAAGAGAAGCGGTACATCAGATACCGCGCGAATGCTCCGGCAAATTGAGAAACCGTCCAAACCTGGCAGCATTACATCAAGCATGATAAGATCATATTCACCGCTGTGAGCAGCATCGAGGCCATCTGTGCCATTGTTAACAGTGTAAATTGTGCAGATGTTATCTTTTTGTCCGGAGAAGAAATCAGCGATCATTTTGCATATCTGCTGATTATCCTCAACCAGAAGAATTCTGTATGCCATATGCCTCACCTCCTGTATTCTTATCATATATGTACAGTGTGTACTTCGTATGTCCTTAAGGCGAATTATAATTATTAATATTATATTAATTATACCATATCAAGTAACAAAGTGCAACAATATATTTCGTAATACAGTGCGTTCTGAGATGTTTTTGGTTATATTTGCAGCACTCTCTGAGCTTGAACGAGAACAAACTTTACAGCGTCAGCGTGAAGGAATCGCCATCGCCAAGTCTCAGGGTAAGTATAAAGGTCGGCAGCCTCTACCTATCGACTGGATAAAGTTCGGACAGCTGTATGAGCAGTGGAAGTCTGGTACTATTACTGCTGTATGGTTTCAGAAAGAAATGTGACTGCGAACCAATACTTTCTACCGCAGGCTTAAAGAATACAAAAGAAAGATTGAATAAACAGGAGCGAGCCGGCAATTGCCGGCTCAAACTCTTTCAATAGGGCGGCGTTTTTTTCTGACATATTTCAAAAGCCCCAAAACGACTTATATGACATACTTTTTTTGTATGTCAATAGACTACGGTCTATTGAAATAATATAGTCACATTATATATTGACAAGTGTTTAGACTTCTGATATTATAAGAATAACGACATGATTCCAAATACGTCACACGTTGAGTGCGTAGTTTTGATGTCACGGCAGAAATCCTAAAGCGCCGATTTATCGCGGATAATTGGCATTTTGCAGTTCAGTAAACAACCAAAATGAGCACTCATTTTCTGTATGCGGGAACACGTAATATCACCTAAAGAGATACAGACAGCATTTCGGCGCACTCGCGATATAAACAGTCTTTTTAAGCACTCGATTTTTTGTGCTTAAAACTGCTGTTTGTAACTTTTAAGTGTGTAGAAATGCTGTCACTCGTTAAAAAGCCCGAAAAATAGAGAAAAATCGTGCTAATCAAAAATTGCGATTGAGGGATAGGGTTGAGTGCTTAGAAATGTTGTCATAGAAACCATTACAAAATAATCCACCACATCAAAGGATATTAGTTATCCAATGATGTGGTGGATTTTATCTTACACTAGCTTAT